>OGFW01002022.1_pt1 | contig 13715 bp, 6 predicted proteins | sample 1570991 | NCBI WGS metagenome assembly OGFW01 (sample SAMEA2582074, study PRJEB24529) | metagenome | biome: Human gut stool | place: China | collected 2011
TTTTTATCGGTCAGGGTGTCCGCATGCTCGGAAATGCTGCCACAAACATCGCATTTCCAGTCACAACCATTTCAACCGCCGCTGCACTGCTCCTCGGAATCGGCGGTGCATCTAACTACAATCTTGAAATGGGAGCTGGAAGAGAACGAAAAGCAAGCGAGATTGCAGGAAGTGCATTATCGACACTTGTTATTATAGGTACAGCCATTGCCGCAGCGATTTTAATCTTTTTGAAACCACTGCTTATCTTTTTTGGCGCAACAGATAATGTGATGCCTTACGCAATCGATTATGTAGGCATTATTGCTATCGGACTTCCATTCTTCACCTTATCCGTCGGCGGCAACCACCTGATTCGTGCTGACCGCAGTCCCACTTATTCTATGGTCTGCACTCTGATCGGAGCGATCATCAACACAATTCTTGACCCACTGTTTATCTTTGGTTTCAAATGGGGAATCAAGGGCGGTGCATGGGCTACTGTCATCGGCCAGTTTATTTCTGCCATGCTGGTTGTACTTTATTTTGCAAAATTTCGCCATATGCATCTGGAAAGAAATATGTTTAAGCCTCAGCTGATCCACCTCAAAGCAATCTCTTCGCTTGGACTTGCTTCGTGCATCAACCAGATTGCAATTGGTGCTGTCCAGATTGTAATGAATAACACTCTTCGTTATTACGGAGCGTCTTCTGTTTATGGAAGTGATATCCCGATTGCATGCGTTGGGATTGTGTCAAAAGTAAATATGGTTTTTCTTGCGATCTGCATTGGAATTGCCCAGGGTGCACAGCCTATCTGGGGCTTTAACTATGGAGCTAAAAAATACGACCGTGTTCGTCAGGCATATCGTTATTCTGCAACGGCATGTACGATCATTGCCACATTCTTTTTCCTGTGCTTCCAGATCTTTCCACATCAGATTATCAGCATGTTTGGCGGCGGAAGCGATCTGTACTTTAAATTCGCAGAAAATTATCTGAGGATTTTTATGCTCCTGACTTTCGCAAATGGTATCCAGCCGATGTCCTCCGGATTTTTTACTTCTATAGGAAAGGCTGGCCTCGGTATCATCATGTCTCTCACCAGACAGGTGATCTTCCTGCTTCCATTGATCATTATCTTTCCTATGTTTATGGGAATTGATGGCGTTATGTATGCAGGACCGATTGCCGACGCAGCTGCATTTGTACTGGCGGTTGTTTTTGCCCGCAGAGAACTTGGAAAAATGAAAAAAGCATAACTTTCCATATTTCAAAAGAACAACAAAAGCTGTATTTCAGGTTTTCTCCTGCTAATACAGCTTTGGCTTTAAAAATCTATTATTCACAGATATATTCTTCTATTTCTGTTACTCGATTCCCCTTCTGTTCCTTCCATATCATAAGATACAGTTTATAATTCAAAGAATCACGCGCAATCGTAAAAGGTTCTTCTCTCAGAAGATCTGCACGAATTCCCTGGCTCTTCAACTCCCTCTGACGCTGTTTTGCTCTTTCCAATGCTTGCTGATACTTCCGTTCCACATCATCTCCAAAAAATCTTCTTGGATAATCTGCCGTTGCCTGCTGCAGTCTCTCGGACAACAGATCTACAATTCTGCTGTGCTTCGTCTGATGCAGCATAACTGCAAGTCTCTTCGCCCAGAATTTCGCAGGATGCTTTCTATAGAATTCTAACATTTTCAGTAAAGAAGTATCCTCACATTCCGCTGCCAGTTCTTTCATATAAACAATTGCTTTTTCAGAAGGTATCCAGGGATTTTCTCTGGGCACGATATATTTCTCCGGTACTGCCGGATAGCAGCAATAATTTAATGGTGGAAATTCTACAAGTGCCGCCAGTTTTATTTCTTCTTCCGTGCAATATGCCTCACCAAGATAATCATATTTATCCCTGAGAATCGCAAGGCGATACTCCAATTGTCGCAAATATTCATAGTCTTTTACCCAGAAATGACCAGTATATGCATATTCATACAGATGGACTTCCAATTCCAGATCCTCAAAAAACAATGTCAGCACTGTATCATCCTGTTTTATGACAAGCACAAATCTGCCATCCTGCCTGGTCATGGATGCCTGCAGTTCTCCCTGATAATCGCTGTGATATTCCCCCGTCATACGAGCATTTCGAAAAACCAGAAAGCTCTCAACCGCATCATTCATCAGATATACCAATGGAATATCCATGCTGGCCGATGCCTTATCCGATATTCTTCCCGATTCTGTCCGCATCTTCTCCGGAATGAGCAGTTCAAATTGATCCTGTTCCAGCAACTGTGCCAGTTTTTCCAAAGTTTCTTCTGTCATTTTTCTCCTAACATTCTCTAATACTTCTATTCCCTGCTTTTATATTTTACCAAAAATCAGCTGATCTGCCATTTCACATGGCTTCCATTCTCATCTTTGTTTACGAGCAACTGATCTTCAATCTCCTGCTTCAGTTCTGACACATGAGAAATAATTCCAATCAGTCTGGAACCTTCTGCCATTTCCTGCAACACACGAACCGCCTGATTGCGTGAATGTTCGTCCAGTGAACCAAAGCCCTCATCAATAAACATCATGTCCAGGTTGATTGCAGCTGAACTCTGCTGAATCTGATCCGCCATTCCAAGCGCAAGCGACAATGCCGCCATAAAGGATTCTCCACCTGAAAGTGTACGAACCTCTCGCTCCTTCCCTGTTACAGTAGAATACACCATCAGATCAAGTCCCCGGTTTTTACCCTCACCGGCTTTTTCCAGATCATACATCCGGAGCTCAAACTGTCCTGCAGACATTTCCTGAAAGCGTCGATTCGCCGCGTATAAAATATGTTCCAGATAATACCGCTGTACATAAGTTTCCAGATCCATACGTGAGCCACTGACGTTTCCGGAAGTCATCCGATACAGTGTATCGATCCGTGCATGTTCTTCCACGATTGTTTTTCTCTCTTCCAGCCTTCCGGAAAGTGCGTCAAAGACCTCTCTGTCATCCCTGTTATCCATTCGCAATTGGTTATAAATTTTTTCTTTTTCCTGATATTCTGTCTCTGCAGCTTCTCTCTCTTTCTGAATTTCTTCTAGAACAGGTTTCTGCTCTTCTCCAATCGCGCTCTCTGCAGAATCTTTCTGTGCCTGCGCTGCTGACTTCTTTTCATAATAAGCATTAACCGTTTTCTGAAACTCCTCTGCCGCTTCACGGCTGTACATCTCCACAAGCTCTTTCCATTCAGATTCTGTCATCTGCTTTATTTCCATTACTTCTGTATAAGAAGTTTTTCGATCTTCCACACACTTCTTCTGTTCCGGAATCTCCTGCTGGTAACGGCCGATCAGTGTTTCTGCCTGTTTCTGCGCATTTGCGGCTTTCTTCGCTTCTGACAGAACTTTCTGATACACTTCTTCTGCCTGGTTTTTACTGCTTTCAGCCTGAAGCAGTGCCGCCCTTGCCTCTTCTTCGGTCTTAAATTCAACGGACCCTTTTACATTTTCCAGCGCGGCCTCACTTCCTGCCAGTTTTTCAACAGCAGCTTTTTCTTTCTCTGTACACTCATCATAAGTGTCCTGCAACTGTTTTTTCTGCTTTTCCATATTTTGAAGTGCTTCACGGATTTTTGCCAGAAGGCGTACACCCCTCTGTAAGTTATTCAGTTCTTCTGCCAGCTGCTGCTTCCAGTTTTCCAGAGAATCGTTCATTTCTGTCACGCTTGACTGCTCTGTTATAGAAGAAATACTTCTATGCAAACGTTCCTGAAGCTTTTGTACACTGGCAATATAGGTATCTTTTCGTGTATCGTATTCTGATCTGGCCGCCGCTGCATCCCCTGCAGCTTTTTCCTGATCTTTACGCAGTTTATCCACATTCGCCTGCATATTTTGCAGTTTTTCCTCAGAGATATCCACAGATTCCACACCTTTTTTCGCAGGATGTGGATGTTCTGTAGAACCGCACACCGGGCAGGGTTTTCCCGATTCTAATTCTGCAGCAAGAAAACCAGCCTGCGCGTTCAAAAAATGCAGTCTTACTTCTTCGTATTCTGTGTTTGCATCATTATGTTTTTTCGTTATATTTGCATAAGTTTCTCGTGTTTTAATTGCTTTTTTGCGGCACTGCTCTGCCTGATTTCTCAAGTTCTGAACATCCACGATCTCCTTTGAAACCGCATCTGCTTCCTGCTTTTTATTCTCTGCGAGTACCAGCTTCTTATCCACTTCAGCCAACTCTTCACTCTGTTTTTTCCACTGTGTTTCCTGCTCTTCCAGAGCCTCCTGCTGCTTTCGCACTTTCTTTGTGTTTTCTGTTGCCAGAGCACAGTTTTTCCTGTCTACTTCTGCCTGTGTATGAAGTCTCTTTATCTGTTCAAAAAGCTCCAGTGCCTTCTGGACTTTTTCTGAGATTTTACTGCAATTCTGCAATTCCTGATCACGAATCAGCTTTTTCTGCTCCTCTGCTTTTTCCGCTGTTTTCCGCGTTTCTTCCAATATTGGCAACTGTTTTTCCTGAGTCTTTAATGATTGTTCCAGTTCTGCCAGCCGTCTCTCCGCATCATTTAAGAGAACACCGGTCTCTCTGATCTCATACGCATTTCTGATACGACTGATTAGGGCTGTTGTTTCCACTATTTTTGATTCATCATCTGCACATTCCTGCAGTTTCTGCTCTGCATCTTCCAGCTGTATAAACCATTTCAGAACCTCTTCTGCTCTCGTATATTCCTCTCTTTTTTCATCCCTGCTTTTCCCTGATTTCCGATAATCTTTTTCTGCCAGATCAGTATGTTTTTCCAGCCAGTCACACAGTTTTTCCACTTCTTCCAGAAAGTCAGTAAGGCGTGTCATCTCACCATCTTCCAGTTGTTTTTTCAACTGTTTCAGAGTCTCTGATTCATATGTTTCAGGTATACGGATCCTGCTCACTTCTCCCTGACATTGTGTTTTCAGAACTGCGATTTCTTTCTCTTTTGCGCGCTTTCGATTCCCCAGTTCTGTCACAATATCCTGATACATTTCTGTATTAAAAAGCTTTCGAAAAATCACTTTTTTGTCATCTGATTTTGCACGGAGGAGATCCATAAATTCTCCCTGCGCAATCATAGCAACCTGCATAAACTGACTCTTTGTCAGGCCTACGATCTCCTGCAGTTTACGATCCGTTTCTTTTGATGGATATTCCATTCCATCCGGCATGATCAGACTTACAGAGCCTGTAATTTCACGCTGTTTTCCTTTTCCTGCTCCTCGTGTGATCGTTTTCAGATGACGTGGTACGCGACGTACTGTATAAATTTCACAGTTCTCTCCACTTCCTTCCGCAAAGGCCAGTTCTACCGCCGGCTCACATCCAAAATCCACATACTGGCTCTGCAGAACTACGCCTTCTTTTTTGTTTAAAGAAGAGCTGGCTTCGCCATATAAAGCAAAAACGATCGCATCAAAGATCGTCGTTTTTCCCGCTCCGGTATCCCCGGTTATAAGAAAAAGATTCTGATTTACTTTCTCAAAATCAATTGTAGTTTCTTTACCATATGAGCCAAATGCCTGCATTTTTAAACGTAAAGGTTTCATTTATTTCACCCCCTGAACCGTATGTAGTACATCCTGCAAAATCATCTTTTCTTCTTCGTCCAGATCTTTCAGGAAAGAGCAGCACAGCTCATACGGATCCAGCAATTCTTCTGTCTGTAACGTTCTGGTATAATCCGTTTTCCGCTGATTTTCCCTCCGGATCTCCAGCAGATTCGGAAATGCCAGACGGATACGTTCCTGCATATCGATCACATCCAGATCCGCCTTATCTGTCAGGATCACAGTCACATAATCCTTACAGGATTCTTTCAAAACCTCCTCCAGAGTTCCTTTTACAACCTTCACCTGTCGCAACGGTTCAAGCGGTAAAATTGTTGTTTTTACCTCTCCTTTTACACCCATTTCTACCATAATAATGCCTTTTTGCTGCTGTGCTTCACTCACAGAGCAGGCAAGCGGAGTTCCGCAATAGCGGTATAATTCACTGCCAACTTTCATTGGTTTATGGATATGTCCAAGAGCCGCATAATCAAATTTTTCCAACACGTCTGCTGATACTTCATCGATATTTCCGACCGTACGCATCTCGGAATCCATACGTTCCACATCCTCTGCATTCTTACCGGAAGGAAGATAAAACTGGTGGCTGACAAGTACATTTCTCTCGTCTGAATTAATTTTTTCACGTCCGATCAGACGATGAAGTGTTTCATTATAAGAAAGATTGTTTCCATTCTCATCCACTCCCACAACCTGTTTCACCATAGATGGTTTTACAAACGGAAGGAGGTAAAAATTCATCTCTCCGTACGCATCATTCAGTGTTACTTTTTCGATATATTCTGACTCTGTACGCGGCGGCTGTCCCACCATATAGATATTCTGCCCGGAAAGGACTTTGCGGAAACAGTTGACTCTGGGAGCACTGTCGTGGTTCCCACTGATCATCATAATAACCGCATCCGGCACTGCTTCGGTGAGTCCGACCAGAAAACGGTCAAAAACCTCCACCGCCTCCGCTGATGGAACTGCCTTATCGTAAATGTCACCCGCAATTACCACCGCATCCGGCCGTTCCCTGCGTGCCAGTTCTGTAATTTCATCCAATATATATTCCTGATCTTCCCGAAGATCACGGTTCATCAGTTTCAATCCTATATGCAGATCCGATAAATGAAAAAATTTCATAAACATATTCCTCCATCAGCCATGTTACTGTTTTCCGTAACACGGCATCTCTTCTGTATACATCATAACATCTCGATGATCTGCCTGCACCCGACGAACAGGCAATTATGAACACCTATAAAAATGGCTCTCCTGATTATCAGCCATCTGTTTCTCAGGAAAATTTGCTTAAAGAATTAAACTTAAAGCACAACCTTTGAATAAAATTTCATTGGTTGTGCTTTAATGCAAACTATTTTCTATTTCTGATTTGTTTTTTTGCCTCTTTTTCAAGATCATGAATGGTATCTAAATACGCTTGCTCGACAGGCGCAATTGTTTTCTCTTGATATTTTCGATATTCTTGTTTTGCTTTTTCAAGTGCCTGCGTATGACTAATCGTCCCACTATTTTGCAGAAGTTTTCTGTTACTCGAAGACAAAATTGTATCAAGTTGATTTATGTAGTCCTTCATATACATAGGTCTACGCTCAAGAGCGCTGATTTCAGCAAAATCGAAATATCCGGAAACAAGATTATTAAGAACTTTAAGTTCTGTTTCAGTCAAATAATTCTTAGCAATACCAATATCTTTAAGTGCCGGTATTTCACCTGCAAATGATTTCAATCCCATAAACGGTTTTTCTGCATCAGCACGCTCATATATAACTTCTGCAGCTGTATGTCCGTGAGCTGCAAAATGCAATTTATTTTGAACAATCTTAAAAAACCTGACTGATTCCGGTGCCTTCGGATTATAATCGATACTTGTTGCATATAAATCAAGAACCTGTCTATAAAGAACTTTTTCAGAAGAACGAATATCCCTGATACGGTCAAGCAATTCTTTCCAGTAAGAACCACCACCATTTCCTTTTAAACGCTCATCATCGAGGGCAAATCCTTTTTGCATATATTCTTTTAAAATTCCTGTAGCCCAAATTCTAAACTGCGTACCACGAAGAGATTTTACACGATACCCAACAGAAATAATAACATCAAGATTATAAACTCTTGTAATATTATTCTGAGTTTTCCCCTTCATTGCACCATGAGGACTGGTTGTTGCAATTTCTGCAACAACCACTTTCTCTTCTAATTCTCCTTCTGTAAAAATGTTTCTGATATGTCGGGAAATCGTAGATTTATCCCTCTGGAACAATTCTCCCATCTGTTCCTGTGACAGCCAGACAGTATCGCCATCAAAAGTTGCCTCAACTTTTGTAACTCCGTCGTCAGTTGTGTAAATAATCAATTCTGTATTAGAGTTCATGATATCTCTCCTTCAGGAACAATTCCTTGTCCAGTCACTCTTTTTGTTATTTCAATTTTTCTGTCAGCATACTCCTTGCATTATCTAGTTACTATTTTATCATTAATTAGGCATTTTCGTCAATTTAATAGAATTTTTCTATATGTGAAAATATCAAAAAAGGTGCGTCCCATCTCTGAGACTGCACCATTTCCTTTAAAACACTTTGTTATTAGCTTCAAAACAGTATTGAAGACATTATCTCTGTTCTATTTGTGTTTCTTCAGAATCCTTGTCTGCAGCGGTGCCATGACTTCGCTTTCTGTTCCATAAAGCAATTCATACTCTGCCGGAACCGGAACAGCCTGTGGCTTACGCGCATAGTTCTGGATGAAGAGATATTCGGTATCCTCGTTTTCTCTTACTGTTACAGAAACTCCTTCCGGAATAATCTCTATTGGAGATTTCAGACCTGCTTCTGCTGCTACTCTGCCATAGAAATCCTGGTAGAATCCAAGCTCCATGTCCGCGCATACATAATATACACGCCCTTTACCGAATGCTTTGTGTGTCAGCACCGGGTATCCCTGATAGAAGTCCTCGCCATAACGCATCAGCACTTCTGCATCAGAAACTTTGACCAATTCGCAAAGGTTTTTGCAAGTATATACGTTGCTGATTCCAAGATGGCTTCCTGCCTCCGGGATCGCATGGTTTTCTTCCCAGTCATAAAGCGCATCTGTCTCTGTGCTGCGGAGTCCTGCCACATCCATAAGCCCATACGGAGTTCCGCCAAGGAAGCATCTGTCGGTGCCGTCAACCAGTCCCGACCAGTAGGAAAGCACCAGAGTTCCGCCGTTTTCCACATAAGTGCGAAGCTTTTCTTCGTATCCATCTTTGAACATATATGCCATCGGAGCCGCCAGAACTTTATAATCGGAAAGGGAATGTTCCATTGCGATCACATCCACATTCAGCCCCTGTTCTCTCAGAGCACGGTAGTTTTTCTGGACTGCTTCGCGGTAGTGCATACCTACATTTCGTGGTCCCTGCACATCCGCGATCGCCCAGTCGTTCTCACGGTCATAGAGAACAGCCGCCTGCGATCTCATGCTGGTTCCAACCGTCTCCTGGATCTGCTCAAGAGCCTCGCCAACCTCTGTTACTTCGCGGAAAACGCGGGTATCATCTCCGCCATAATGATCGATCACTGCACCATGGAACTTCTCCGAAGCTCCCTGGCTCTGGCGAAGCTGGAAATACAGCACGCTGTCAGAACCATGTGCTACAGCCTGGAGAGATGCAGCCAGATGCATTCCCGGTTTTTTAAGTTTGTTGATCGGTTTCCAGTTCGTTGCAGACGGACAGGATTCCATAAGAAGAAATGGTTCCTTCCTGATACTGCGCATCAGGTCATGCTGCATCGCCGCATCAACGGCTGTGACATATTCTTCTTTTTTGTGCCATCCCGGATAGTTATCCCAGGAGACAATATCGAGAACATCTTTGAATTTCTTATAATCCAGGCCGTCATAATCATACATCAGGTTTGCCGTTACAGGCAGTTCTGAACCGCCCTCACGGATTGCATCTACTTCATTTTTGATAAAGTCGATCGTCTGGTCTGTCACAAAACGTTTCCAGTCAAGTTTCAGAGCATGAAGTTCATTTTCACCTTTTGTGGACGGACTTTCAATCTGATCAAAACTGTTGTAGATATGACTCCAGAATGTGGTACACCAGCGTTTGTTGAGGTTTTCAATCGTACCATATTTCTCTTTCAGCCACTCTCTGAACTTCGCCTGACACAGTGGGCAGTGGCATTCACCGCCAAATTCATTGGAAATATGCCACAGCATAACTGCCGGATGTTTGCCGAATCTTTCAGATAACTTCTTATCGATCGCATGGACCTTTTCTCTGTATACCGGAGAGGTGAAGCAGTGGTTATGTCTGCCGCCGAAGAATCTTCTTGTTCTGTCCGGGTCCATACGAAGGACTTCTTCGTATTTGTCTGCCATCCATTTTGGTCTTGCTCCTGACGGAGTTGCAAGAATGGTATGAATTCCCTCTTTATAGAGATTATTGATGATTTCTTCCAGCCAGTCGAAGTTATATTTTCCCTCTTCTGGTTCAAGAACTGCCCAGGAAAAAATTCCTACTGATACAGTATTAATGTGTGCTTTTTTAAAATATTCAATGTCTTTCTGAAGGATATCCGGGCGGTCAAGCCACTGCTCCGGATTATAATCTCCACCGTGAAGGTAACGTCCGTATTTAATCTGTTTAGCCATTTTTTCGCCTCTTAAAGTCCTTTAAATACAAAGGAAAATTCCATCTTTTTGTCAGTTTTGAGTAAATATTCTTCGTGTGTGCGAGCACCCCAGCTGTCATCACCACCGATTCCCATCTGGTCTTTTGCAACACGTACAACAGTGTAATGAACCTCTGGAAGTTCGTATGGATGCATTGCGTTTTCCATCTCATGTGGAGTGTATGGAAGTGCTGAGAACATCATCGGGCCATTGTTTTCGTCCATCTCAAAGAGCATTCCTCTTCCCTTGCGGTCGATTACTTTTGCCCAGCGAACTTCTTCTTTTGCACCACATTCCTGCGGAACCATATATCTTGCAATATTGTCAGCAACCTTATTAGAATAGATACCTAATTTTGCACCTTTTTTACGATCAGAATAGGTCTCTGCCTCGCCAAGTCCATACCATTCCACACGGTCATAATCTGCGTTGAATTTAAAGATCACACCGAATTCCGGCATATCACCAAGCTCTTTAACCGGATCATAAACAAGAGTTGTCTTCACTCTTCCATCACCAAAAACTTCATAAGAAAGTTTACATTCACTGGTCGGTGTAGTCGGCATAATATAGGTGTAAGATACCTTTACAGACTTCTCATTCGCTTCTACTTCTGGCATATTTGCCGGGCCATATGCTCCCTGTCTAAAGTCTTTATGACTCAAGTACATGCTGGCAAGTTTCCACTGTCCGTAGCGCATTCCCATAAGATTTCCACAGTCATTGTCGGTTGGTGCACGCCAGAAATTCGGTTTCGGGATTGCCTCGATCATCTCTTTTCCGGCATATTTATAAGATACCAGACCTCCGTTTAATACAGAGAAAAGTACTTCAAAGTGTGCACCTCTGACACCGATATTGTGTGTACTGCGGATCACTTTTACACCTTCCGGGCAGGCCTTTTTCGGTTCTTCAACCTGGTATACATACTGTCCAAAAGCTACCTCATGTCCTGCTTCTGCCCATGCTTTATCTTCTTTCAAATGGAAGGAAACAGTCACCGTATATTCGCCTGGTTTCTCTTCTTTTGCAAGCGGAAGTACATAAGTTTCTTCGCTTAATGGAGCAACTGCAGTTGCAAGAGAAGCCTTGTGGATCACTTTGCCATTCTTTGCAACAGTTACTTTGCAATCAAAAATATCTGTGCTTACAAACAGGTTTTTGTTGATGACTTTTACGCTGTCTGCACTGACTTCTGCAGTGATATTCTGGTAGTTGAATTTGACTTCCTGCATCTTTGGAGAAGCATCTCTGTTTCCGCCGTATGCGATACCATTTCCACTGAAGTTGTAATCTGTCGGACGTTCTCCGAAGTCACCGCCGTATGCCTGGAATTCTTTGCCGTAGCGGTCTTTTTTGTAGATAGACTGGTCAATATAGTCCCAGATAAATCCGCCCTGATACTTCGGTTCTGTGTCTGTCAGATCTGTATATTTGTGCATTGCACCACAGGAATTTCCCATTGCGTGGGTATATTCACAGCAGATAAACGGCTTGGAACTGTCTTTTGCAAGGAACTCCTTGATTGCTTCTACAGACGGATACATCTGGCTTTCCATGTCGCTGGTATCGTTATATCTGCGGTCGTGGCAAAGACCTTCATAGTGAACCAGACGAGTCGGATCTTCCTTGTGGAAGAACTGTGACATTTCAAAAATATCCTTGCCTCCGAAAGATTCATTTCCACAGGACCAGATCAGGATCGCAGCGTGGTTTTTGTCTCTCTGATACATGGAATTTGCACGATCCAACATCATATCCAGCCATTCCGGTTTATCATGAGGAACAACATAGGTGTAGTCTTTTGTAAATTCAGCCACGTCCCAGGAACCATGTGATTCCAGGTTTGTCTCATCGATCATATAGATTCCGTATTCATCACAGAGTTCATAGATCATGGAAGCATCCGGGTAATGACATGTACGGATTGCATTGATATTGTTCTGTTTCATGGTCTTAAGGTCTTTGCGAAGCTCTTCTTCGGACACATGTCTTCCGCTCACTGAGCTGAATTCATGACGGTTTACGCCCTTGAATACGATACGTTTTCCGTTCAGTGTCATGATACCGTCTTTCATCTCAAAACGACGGAATCCAACCTTCTGCGGAATCACTTCCTGAAGTTCTCCTGCCTCGTTATAAACCTCTAAAACAAGGTCATAAAGCTGCGGATCTTCTGCACTCCAGAGTACCGGATCTTCTACTTTCCAGGAATAAATTTCCTCTCCATCTAGTGCTTTTTCATCCTTTATTACAGTCTCTCCGTTCTTGGAAAGAGTGATCTTAACACTACCTTTTCCCCAGGTATTTGTTCTGATCTCAAGTGCTGCTGCACTTAAAGTTTCATCCGGGATTGCACGGATCTGAAGATCATAAACATGAACCTCCGGCACGGTATAAAGATAAACATCTCTGTAAATTCCAGAGAAACGGTAAAAATCCTGATCCTCACACCAACTGCTTGCTGTCCATTTAAACACCTGTGCTGCGAGTTTGTTTTCACCTTCTTTTACATACTCGGTCAGTTCAAATTCTGACGGTGTAAAGGAGTCTTCACTGTAGCCTACAAACTGTCCGTTGAGCCATAATGCAATGCCGCTCTCCGCACCCTGGAAGGAGATAAAGAGACGTTTGCCCTGCATTTCTTCCGGAACTTCAAAGTATTTTACATAGCTTGCAACCGGATTGAAATGCTCCGGAATCTCGCCCGGATGAATGTCTTCGTGGCCTTCCCATGGATACTGTACGTTGGCATACTGAGGTGCATCATATCCTTCCATCTGAATATGTGCCGGCACGCGGATATCGTCCCAGTCCTTGCAGCAATAGTCTGTTTTTTCAAATCCCGAGATTGCACTTCCGTAGTTACGGGCATAGTGGAATTTCCAGATTCCATTCAGATCATAACGAAAAGAAGTTTCTTTTTCCTGTGCTTCCTCTCCATCTCTGTAATATGTGTGGTCAGAATGTGCATCCATTCTTCCGTCTTTAAAATACTGTGGATCTTTTACTAAAGAATAATCAAAAGCTTTCATTCTTATCCTCCTGTTATTGGATTTTACAAAAAAAGAATGCCGCATAATCTGTACGGGACATATTATGCAATATACCCACTGGACCACGCAGCATCCTTTTATTTAATTCATTATTGCAACACTCTCCGCCTTACTTAACCGCTCCGGTAATACCTTCTGCGAACTGTTTCTGCAGTACGAAGAATACAACCATTGTCGGGATGGAACAGAATAATACGCCGCACATCAGCATACCATAGTCTGTTACATAACCTGTGATCAGGTTGGCGATCAACATTGGCATTGTCATTGCTTTGTTGTCTGTCATGATTACCTTTGGCCACAGATAAGAGTTCCATGCATTCATAAAGGTAATAACAGCAGCTGCCGCATATGTAGATTTCATTGTAGGAATGAACATCTGGAAGAAAATCATCACTTCGCTGAGTCCGTC
>OGFW01002029.1_pt1 | contig 13673 bp, 10 predicted proteins | sample 1570991 | NCBI WGS metagenome assembly OGFW01 (sample SAMEA2582074, study PRJEB24529) | metagenome | biome: Human gut stool | place: China | collected 2011
GAACAGAATTTTACAGCTGCTTCTAAGTTGGCACAGCAAGCAAAGGCAAGGTATGAAGCGTATATCGGTTATTGTTATGGGAAAAAGAAAGAATCTGGTAGAGGAAAGCCCAAAATGTATCAGGAATTGGCTGGAAAACGATTCTGGGCAGAATTAACAGGAGACGAAGACTTTTACATAAAGATTATCGGATATATGGGAACTATGCCGGAGAAATATGTGGCTGATTATAAAGAAAGTTATAACAGAGCAGCTAATAGACTTGTTAGGGAGTTTTCTAATAGTTTCTGCAGAGAAGATGGAAGTATTGACTGGGAAAAGCTGGTAGAATTTAATTCGGGAGATTGAAAACTAAACAAAATCAAAGGGGGATAGATGATGCAATTAAAGATAAAAAATTGTAATAACATTGAAAATGGAGAATTTGATATTACTGAGGGGAGGCTTAATATAAAATATGCGATTAATGGAACAGGAAAATCAACAATATCAAAAGCAATAGAGGCTTTTGTCACAAATGATCAAGAAAAAAAGAATTTATTATTGCCATTCAAATATTATGGTGTGGAGGAAGAAAATTCACCAGAATTAATAGGGTATGATCAATTTAAAAAGGTTTCAGTTTTTAATGAGAAGTATATTGAAGACTATGTATATCAGCAAAATGAATTGATTAAGAATAGCTTTGAAATATTTGTAAAATCTCCGGATTATGATACACATATAAAAGAAATAGAAAAACTGTTGGAAAGTATAAATATTACTTTTCAAAATCATCCGGAATTGGAGGAATTGATAAAAGTTTTCCAACAATTCATCGATGGATTTGGAAAGGCAAAGAGTGGATATTCTGCAGCTGGTGCCATAGGAAAGGGCATTGGAAAAGGTAATAAACTTGATAATATTCCTGTTGGTTTGGAAGTTTATGAGCCATATTTGAAGAATAATGATAATGTCAAGTGGATTAAATGGCAATTAGAAGGAAAACATTATTTAGATATGGCAGAACAGTGTCCGTACTGTTCTGGATCTATAAAAGAAACCAAAGAAACAATCTTAAAAGTAAGTGAAGAGTATGATGCAAAAGCGGTAGAACAGTTAACTAAAATGTTAGAAGTTTTTAAAGAGCTGATGCCGTATTTTACAAATGAAACAGCAGTTAAGATGGAAGAAATAACAAAAAATGTGTCAGGAATCACAAATACACAAAAGAATTACTTATTGGAAATAAAAGCTCAAGCAGACAGTTTTATGCAACAGTTGTATGGATTGAAAAAAATGGGATTTCATTCATTAAAAAATGCTGAAAAAATGACCGCACTTTATATGACAAAGTGCGGTCATTTTCTTTTTTTAATTAGCGAATTATTTTTTTCTTGCTAACATTGTCGCAAATTTTAATTTAATGCGATTGCCGTTTTCATCGGTTTTATGTAATTCGCCCATATTTTCGTTATATTCTAAGAATTCCCAATCTTTGTAATATTCTTTTAATTCACCTTCAGAGAACGTGAATGAGAACGCTAATGGGCAAGGCACTTCAGGCGTGGACATGGCTGCTACAATTAAGTTATAACCACCAGGGTTGGTATGTTCTTGCATATTCTTAATAATGGCTGGAATTCGCTCACGGTTTAAGAACATAAATACCACGGTTGATATAATAAAGTCGTAGTTTTCTTGAATATTAGCAGTGTTAATATCATACACAGCCGTTTTAATATTCAAGTTTTCTTTGTCTTTAGTTTCGTTCAAGAAGGCGATGCTATTTTCGTTGTGATCCCAAGAGGTTACATCATAACCTTTTAAACTTAAATAAAGGGAGTTACGACCTTGTCCGCAGCCTAAATCTAACACCTTACAAGGTTTGATAATTTTAGCTGCATCAACCACATCACCATGCGTTGCGGTCATATTGTATTTTTTGCTGAAGTAGTCTTCTTTTTTGCAATAGAAACCAAGTGTACATTCTAAGTCATCAGAAAGGGCTTCAACTCGGTGCCAGGCTTGTGGCTCGACAAATGGAATGTTACTTTCAGGCGTGAAAATATGTTCAGCAATGACATCGCCACCTTCGGTTAGCTCATAAAACTTAAGTTTACCTTTTAGTACTGTAAGTTTGCCCCAAGTTCCCACTTTAGTATTGTGTTTTTCTTGGAACATTTTAGGTAATTTATCTTTTGTCCAAACCGGCATTTGTTTATAGCAGATAAGTTCGTTTGTCATAATGAATTCCTTTTAATTTGCGTGATAAATAGCTGATTGATATGGTAGGGTATTTGGTTTCGTTTGGCAATAAAAAAGGCGACCGAAGTCGCCTAAATATTAAATTATTTTACTTGCATACCGGCAGTGACACCGCTATCAGCTGAAAGTAAGAATAAATCACTTCCGCCAGTACCAGCAGAAAGAATCATTCCTTCCGATACACCAAATTTCATTTTACGTGGTGCAAGGTTTGCAACCACAATAACAAAACGACCTTCTAATTCTTCAGGTTTGTTGTAAGCTGCTTTAATGCCAGAGAACACTTGGCGAGTATGGTCACCTAAATCTAATTCAAAACGTAAGAGTTTGTTTGATTCTGGTACAGCTTCGCACTTCAGCACTTTTGCCACACGCATATCAATTTTAGCAAAATCGTCAATGGTAATGGTGTCAGCAATGGGTTCAATGTTTGAAAGTGCGGTCGCTTTAGCCGCTGTTTTTTCTGTCGCTTTGTTTGCTTCAGCGAAAAGTGCTTTAGTTTCTTCTACAACAGCATCAATTTGTTTTTTCTCTAAACGAGAGAAAAGGGCTTTAAATGGAGTAAGTTGATGGCCTAATAAAGGCTGTGCAATATTATTCCAAGTTAGTTCTGTTTGTAAGAACGCTTCTGCACGTTCAGCCAGTTTTGGAAGAACCGGTTTTAAGTAAGACATCAATACACGGAAAAGCTCGATGCCCATTGAGCAAACCGCTTGTAATTCGGCATCTTTACCTTCTGCTTTCGCAATTACCCAAGGGGCTTTTTCATCAATATATTTATTGGCTTTATCGGTTAATGCCATGATTTCACGAATGGCTTTGTTGTATTCACGGCTTTCATAATAAGCAGCAATTTGTTCAGCTTGTGCAGTAAATTCAGAGAAAAGTGCTTCGTCTTCTAATTTATCTGCTAATTTGCCCTCAAAGCGTTTTGCGATAAAGCCTGCATTACGAGAAGCTAAATTGACTAATTTATTAACGATATCCGTATTGACACGTTGAACGAAATCTTCCAAATTGAAATCAAGATCTTCGATACGATCGTTTAATTTTGCTGCGTAGTAATAACGTAAACATTCCGGATCAATGTGATTTAAATAGGTGCTGGCTTGGATAAATGTACCGCGTGATTTCGACATTTTGGCGCCATCTACGGTGACATAACCGTGAGCAAACACATTGGTTGGTTTGCGGTATTCGCTCCCTTCTAACATTGCCGGCCAGAATAGGCTGTGGAAATACACGATATCTTTACCGATAAAGTGATAAAGTTCTGCATCGCTGTTTTCTCCCCAGAATTCATTAAAATCAATGCCTTCACGATCGCAGAGATTTTTGAAAGAAGCCATGTAGCCGATTGGGGCATCTAACCAAACATAGAAGAATTTATCTTTTGCACCCGGAATTTCAAAACCAAAATAAGGTGCATCACGAGAGATATCCCATTGTTGTAAACCGCTTTCAAACCATTCTTGCATTTTGTTTGCAATTTCAGGTTGAAGTGAGCCAGAGCGAGTCCATTCTTTTAACATGCCTTCAAAAGCCGGTAAGTCAAAGAAGAAGTGTTCAGACTCTTTGACGATTGGTGTTGCACCTGAGACTGCAGAACGTGGATTAATTAAATCCATTGGGCTATAAGTAGAGGCACAAACTTCACAGTTATCGCCGTATTGATCTTCTGCTTTACATTTTGGGCAAGTTCCTTTGACGAAACGATCCGGTAAGAACATATTCTTTTCAGGATCGAATAACTGAGAAATCACTTTCGTTTTAATGAAGCCTTTTGTCTTTAATTTATTGTAAATGTCAGCGGTGATTTGTTTATTTTCTTCACTGTGAGTAGAGTGATAGTTATCAAAACTAATATTGAAACCAGCAAAATCACGTACGTGATCCGCTTTTGCTTTTGCAATTAATTCTTCTGGTGTAATGCCTAATTTATCGGCATTAAGCATAATTGGTGTGCCGTGCGCATCATCAGCACAGACAAAATGAATTTTATTGCCACGCATACGTTGGAAACGTACCCAAATATCTGCCTGAATATGTTCTAACATATGGCCTAAATGAATGGCCCCATTTGCATAAGGTAATGCGCAAGTGACTAAAATTTTACGAGGTTGAGTTGTCATTATTTTTCTCTTATTCTTTTTGCAAAAATTGCGAGTATGTTACCCGATTAGTGCGATTTTTTCTAGTTTAGTTATACTTTTAGCTTAACATTTGAGGTGTAAAAAGGGTAAAATATCCCTGACAAATTTACTCTACTACCTACTACTATTAAAGGAATATTATGGCAACTGCTTTTTCTGAAAATTTAACGGCAGAACAACAATCTCAAGTTCTGCAAGTTTTCCAACAATTTCAACATCCAAGTTTGCAAAAAGACTTAATCGCATTAAATACTTTGAAGAAAGTAGAAAAAGGCGGTGACGTATTACGTATTGAATTACAATTGCCTTTTGCATGGAACACTGGCGTGGAGCAAGTGAAACAGCAACTTTCTGATGCGTTATTAAAAGCAACAGATAGCAAAGAAATCAAATGGGTGGTGAATTATCAAATCGCCACTTTAAAACGTGCGAATAATCAACCCGCTGTAAAAGGTGTGAAGAACATCATCGCGGTGACTTCAGGTAAAGGTGGGGTAGGAAAATCCTCTGTTTCGGTGAATCTTGCGCTTGCTTTACAAGCTCAAGGTGCTCGTGTGGGTATTTTAGATGCGGATATTTATGGTCCATCTGTTCCGCATATGTTAGGCGCCCCACATCAACGCCCAACTTCACCAGATAACCAACATATCACACCGATTAAAGCACATGGTTTATCTGCAAACTCGATCGGTTTCTTAATGGATGAAGATAATGCAACCATTTGGCGTGGTCCAATGGCAAGTAGTGCATTAAGTCAGCTTTTAAATGAAACCTTATGGGATAGCTTAGATTACTTAGTGATCGATATGCCACCGGGTACAGGTGATATCCAATTAACCCTTTCACAACAAATCCCTGTAACGGGTGCGGTAGTGGTCACAACACCACAAGATATTGCGTTATTAGATGCGGTGAAAGGTGTATCGATGTTTGAACGTGTGTCTGTACCAGTGTTAGGTATTGTGGAAAATATGTCTATGCATATTTGTAGCAATTGTGGTCATCACGAAGCGATTTTCGGTACCGGTGGTGCAGAAAAAATGGCACAAAAATACAATGTGAAAGTATTAGGCCAGTTACCGTTGAATATCCAAGTTCGTCAAGATTTGGATGCAGGTAAACCAACCGTAGTTGCTGCACCAGACAGTGAAATTGCGAAATCTTTCTTAGATTTAGCAGAGAAAGTATCAACTGAGCTTTACTGGCAAGGTTCTGTGATTCCAAGCGAGATTTTATTCCGCGAAGTGAAATAATCACAAAAAATATCATAAAAATTAACCGCACTTTAGGTCATCCAAAGTGCGGTTATTTTTTTAGCTAAATTTGCTTATTTTAAATGATCTGCATCATTTATTTTCTCAATGCGAAAACCATTCTCATCGTCATAATGTACAACACTTATTGAGGTATTAATGAGCGATACCGATTTATCTTCATCACGGTGATTTTGCCACGTTGCACCGTTTAATAAGGCAAGCAATAAACGCAAGGTATGGCCATGTGACACAATGAGAATATTACCTTGATCGTGGATCTTAATAATATCCTGCAATGCTTTCATGGCACGTTCGCCTAATTGTTCAAACGTTTCGCCACCATTTACTTGAGCTTTGTAATTGGCTGGATCTTTAATTAGCTGCTGGAATTCAGGATGTTCTCTTAAGGTATCGACAAGTTGACCTTCCCAGGTACCAAAATATTGTTCGTTTAAACCTTGGTGATGGAAAAGGGGAATATCACGTTCGCCGATAATATGAGAGGCGGTCGCGATAGTACGTTTCAATACGCTGGAATAAACGGCAATGAAAGGAATATGATTAAGTGCCACACCTGTTTTTTTCGCACCATTAACGCCTTCTTCAGTTAAAGGGGAATCGCCATGACCTTGCATTAAACCTTCTGTATTCCAAACGGTTTTACCGTGGCGAATGAAATAAAAAGTCAGCTGTTTTTTCATTTTTCATGTCCATAAAAAAGATTAAGGAAGCCGAAACTTCCTTAATCATGATTTTAACGGGAGTAATAACCAGCCATTGAGCTATATACGGCATTTTCAGCTTGAATGATGTTGTATTTTGCATTCAAGATAGAAAGTTGAGAGCTTTTCTCTGTGTTTGCCGCAGCGAGCCATTCACGTAATTCAGATACACCAGCATTGTAACGATCACGATAGTATTTGGTGATACGTTGGTTATAGCTGTGTGTTTTTTGCAAGTTAGCAAAGGCACTTTGTGCTTGTGTATAGGCGAAGTAGTTGGTATCTACATCATTCAAGGCTTTAGTAATGCTTTGCTCATAGTTTAAACGTGCAGTTTCATAATCTGCTTCAGAGATTTTCACGTTCCATTTTACGGTATTCCAGTTGAGGAATGGTAGGCTAATGCCGATTAAACCTGTACCAACTGGATTGTGCAATGCATTACCGACTTTAGTACCACTTGATGTTAAGCTTCCGCCTAAAGTGACTTCAGGGAACCAGCCTTTTTCAGTTGCTTTCGCATTTTTGAATGCACTGCTTAAGCGATATTGATAGCCTTTCACATCAGGACGATTCGCAATCACAGAAACGGGCACATTTAAATTTACGCCCACATTTTTCACATTAAGAATGTGTGGGAAGTTGATATTTAATGCTTCTTCCGGTTTTAAGTTCAGTAAGTTACGTAAAGTTTGTTCTGCTGTTTTGCGTTGTGTTTGATAGTTGATCAAGTTGTTACGTGCGTTCAATACCGCTTGTTGTGCTTGATCTACACTTGCGCTGTCCGCAACACCTTGTGATAAACGGCGTTGCATAATGCTGCTAATGTCGTTGTAGTATTTAATGCTTTCTTGCGTGGTGCTGATTGCATCATTCAAGTAGGCAATTTGATAATAGGTTGTTACAACAGCGTTGATGAGTGAAAGTTTCGTTGCTTCTAAATCTTCAGCCGTTGCTTTGTGTGACCATTCGGCGGCATCAGCGGTATCCGCTAAACGTTGCCATAGATCTAACGTATAACTCACATTTAATGCACCTTTATGACTGATGGTTGAGTTACCACCAGTTTTAAGATTTTTACCCGCAGAAGATTGGGTTGAACCGCTAAATGCCGGAATTAAATTCGCACCTGCAAGGTTTGCATTATATAAAGCACGGTTTACGGCAACAGACGCTTTGGCTAAATCTTTGTTGTTAACTAATGCTTGTTCTACCACACGATTTAATTGTGAATCATTGTAAAGTGCCCACCAGTTTTCTTTTACATTAAATTGTTTGGTGATTTCCGCATAATTTTGGTAATCCTGCTGGCTCGCTTTATAAGAATCGCCGATATTAGCACAACCTGCTAGAGCAGTTGCCATTGCGATTGCTAAGGTTAATTTTTTCATTTTTAACATGGATTTTTCCTTTCTTTTTCAATTAAAGTGCGGTCAAAAATTAGTGAGAATTTTAACCGCTCTTTTGTGTTTTACAAAATTTCTTTATTCTCGAGCAAGAGCTGTAATTGGATCTAATTGTGCTGCACGTTTTGCCGGCATATAACCGAAGATCACACCAATCAGGGTAGAGAAGACCACCGCTGCAACAATTGAGCCAGTTGAGAATGCCATCGTAAAGTCCGTCATAAATACGTTAAATAGCAGACCGATTAAGCCCGAAAGCAGAATGCCCGTCACGCCGCCAATTAAACAAATCAACACGGCTTCAATTAAAAATTGTTGCAGAATGTTAAATTGTCTCGCGCCAATAGCCATGCGCACACCAATCTCTTTAGTTCGCTCTGTCACGGAAACCAACATAATATTCATTACACCAATACCACCAACGATCAATGAAATAAAGGCGATAGAGGAAATGAGTAATTTCATCGTGCCTGTTGTGCTTTCAATAGTTTGTTTAATGGTATCGCTATTCATGATAAAGAAATCTTTTTTACCATGACGCATGGTGAGCAATTCAGTAATTCCTTTTTCAGCGACAGTAGTATTCACGGAATCATCTACTTTTACGGTAATCGAACCAATTTTTTTGCTACCCGAAATACGATTCATCACGGTGGTATAAGGGGCATAGAGATTAAGTGAACTGCTTGGTCCGCCCATTTGTTTATCAGATACCACGCCAATAATACGTAATGGACGTTTATTAAACATCACAATTTTGCCAATAGGATTTTCATCAGGGAAAATAGACTTTTTCGCACTTTCATCGATTAAGGCTACTTGGTTGTTATCAGCAACATCTTGAGCAGAAAATAAATTACCGGATTTTAGTTTTAAGCCATCTACATCAAAATATTGTTCGCCTACACCTTTTAAATTGGTTGAGGAGAAAGTCTGGTTACCATAAATTAATGTACCACTTGATGAGCTATTTGGCGTGACGCTTTGTACATAGCTTTGTTGGTTTAAGGCCGTGGCATCATTAATCGTAAGATTTTGCATTTGTTCAGCACGACGATCACCAAAGCCGGTACCATTAAAGATGGTCATGGTACTTGTACCAATGCCTTTAATGTTTTCCAAGATTTTTTGTTGTGAACCATTTCCCAATGCCACGACGGAAACCACAGAAGTAATTCCGATAATAATTCCGAGCATGGTTAAAAGAGAACGCATTTTGTGGGCAATAATCGCACTCACAGACATACGAAAGGCTTCAACAAATTGATCTTTGCTGAACCCAAAGTGCGGTTTAGATTTGGTTGGATTTTCGACCGCACTTTTTACTGCTTCTTTTTGCGTATCGCCAATGATTTCGCCGTCTTTAATTTCAATCACGCGATTCGCACTGGCAGCAATTTCTCGGTCGTGGGTTACCATAATAATAGTGTGGCCTTCTGCGTGTAATTGACGCAGAATTTCCATCACATTTTGACCGCTTTGTGAATCCAATGCACCAGTGGGTTCATCGGCTAAAATAATTTCACCGCCATTCATCAACGCACGCGCAATACTCACACGTTGTTGCTGACCACCAGAAAGCTGGCTTGGTTTATTTTGCCATTTATCGCCTAAACCTAATTTTTCTAAAAGTTGTTTCGCACGAGAAAGACGTTTTTCTTGCGACATCCCCGCATAAATTGCAGGCAAGGCGACGTTTTCTGCTGCGGTCAAGCTCGACAATAAGTTATAGCGTTGGAAAATAAAGCCGAATTTTTGGCTACGTAAATCTGAAAGCTGATCTTTGCTTAATTCAATGGTTTCTTTGCCATTGATTTTGTAAGAACCACTGGTTGCCGTATCCAAACACCCGATGATGTTCATCAAGGTTGATTTACCAGAACCCGATTGCCCAATAATCGCGACGAAATCGCCTTTTTCTATATTTAAAGAGACATTCTTTAAAATATGAACACGATTTTCGCCTTCACCGAAGTAACGGTTGAGATCCTTAATTTCAATAATATTCATTAATTTTCTACCGCACTTTTAGAACATTCTTGGACCACGAGGCATAGAGCCAACTTGTTCACCATTCGCAACTTGTGACACGATGACTTTTTCACCTTCGTTTAAACCCGATTTGATTTCAGTTTTGAAATCATTTTGAACACCGGTTTCAACTTCACGCTGTTCAGGCTGATTTTTGTCATTTAATACATTTACAAAGCTTTTGCCATCACGTTTTTGAATAGCCATATTAGAAACCAATAACACATCTTTCGCGTTGGCAATTTTGATGTTGTTTTCTGTTGTCATCCCGATACGTAAAGTTCGATCAGGATTATCAATCAATACATTGGCGTAATAGTAAATCGCACTGGTTGTGGAGCTGCTACTTGAACTTGTCGAAGATGATGTTGAAGAACTATCACTTGTCGTGGTATTGGCTGGATCAACAGAATCAATGACTGAGTGATACACGGTTTGGCTATCCGATAAAATAGTAAAACTCACTTCTTGACCTGATTTAACTTTGGTAATGTCACCTTCTGAAATTTCAGGTTTAATTTTCATTTTACTTAAATCGGCAATGGTCACAATGGTTGGCGTCGTTTGGTTGGCATTAACGGTTTGACCTTCTGAAACAGGCACAGAAACAACGGTACCATCCATTGGTGCGGTGATTTTGGTATAACCCACATTGGTTTCTGCGGTATTTACTTCAATTTCAGCTTGTTTGATATTGGCTTCAATGGCTTCCATTTCAGCTTTCGCATTATCAAGGGTGCTTTTTGCGGTATTCACACTATCCAAAGAGGTGGCTTTTTGAGTATAAAGTTTTGATAAGCGGTTATAGCTTGAAAGGGCAACATCGTAAGCGGTTTTCTTCGCTTTTAATTGTGCTTGATAGCTAACCAATGCCGCTTTTTTGGTATTTAAGGTATTAATTTGGGTTGTGGAATCAATATCAGCGATCATTTCACCTTTTTTGATTTCTTGCCCTAACTTGACATAGAGTTTGGTGATTTTACCCGAAGCTTGGGCACCGACATCAACTTCATTCACGCTTTCAACTGAACCAGATGCGACAACGGTTTTTTCAATATTGCCACGCGTAACCGATTCCGTCAGATAAGTCGTTTCTTGTTTGCTATTGCTAGAGAAAAAATAATAAGCTGCACCGGCAGCGACGAGTAATCCGAGTAAAATAAAAAAGCGTTTTTTCATAAAGACTTTGTCATCCTAAATAAAAAAATGAACGTTTGTTCAGTAGAAGTGTATTCTAAAGGTAAACTTTTCAGTTTGCACGAAAAATCTTCAAATTAGACCTAAAAATCCTAAAAAATTCAGTGTTAATTCGATGAAAGTGCGGTTAGTTTTGGGATCAAATTCACAACGCCTGACTTTTCGTATAGAATGGGGAAATTATTTTCAATTTATTGAGAAATTTATGAGCAATACAGAACACACTCTAGAAAATGCGGAAAATACCCGCACACACAATTTCATTACTCAAATTATTGATGAAGATTTAGCTTCGGGTAAACACAAAAGTGTTCATACTCGTTTTCCACCTGAGCCAAATGGTTATTTGCATATTGGCCATGCAAAATCGATTTGCTTAAACTTCGGCTTAGCAAAAGAATATAACGGTTTATGTAACCTACGTTTTGACGATACCAATCCAGTAAAAGAAGACGTGGAATATGTGGATTCCATTAAAGCCGATGTGGAATGGTTAGGCTTTAAATGGGAAGGCGAACCGCGTTATGCGTCTGATTACTTCGATGCACTTTATGGCTATGCGATTGAGTTAATCGAGAAAGGTTTAGCCTATGTAGATGAACTTTCACCAGACCAAATGCGTGAGTATCGCGGTACATTAACTGAGCCAGGTAAAAACAGTCCATATCGTGATCGTAGTGTCGAAGAAAACTTAGCGTTATTTGAAAGAATGAAAAACGGTGAGTTTGCCGAAGGGACATTAAGTCTTCGTGCGAAAATCGACATGGCTTCACCATTTATGGTCATGCGTGACCCTGTGCTTTATCGTATTAAATTTGCGAGCCATCACCAAACTGGTGATAAATGGTGCATTTACCCAATGTACGATTTCACTCACTGTATCTCTGATGCGATTGAGCGTATTACACACTCTCTATGTACATTAGAGTTCCAAGACAACCGTCGTTTATATGACTGGGTGTTGGAAAATATTAGTATTGAACGTCCATTACCGCATCAATATGAATTCTCTCGTTTAAATTTAGAAGGGACGTTAACGTCTAAACGTAAATTATTGAAATTAGTGAATGAAGGCATTGTGGATGGTTGGAACGATCCGCGTATGCCAACGATTTCAGGTTTACGTCGTCGTGGTTATACACCGGCTTCATTACGTGAATTCTGCCGTCGTATCGGTGTGACTAAACAAGATAACGTCGTAGAGTATTCTGCACTTGAAGCATGCATTCGAGAAGATTTAAATGAAAACGCGCCACGTGCAATGGCGGTGATTGATCCTGTTCGCGTAGTGATTGAAAACTTTGAAGGCGAAGAAACCTTAACGGCGCCAAATCACCCGAATCGTCCTGAATTAGGTGAGCGTCAATTACCGTTTACGAAAGAGCTTTATATTGATCGCGCAGACTTCCGTGAAGAAGCGAACAAACAATATAAGCGCTTAGTATTAGGTAAAGAAGTACGTTTACGTAATGCTTATGTAATTAAAGCTGAACGTGTTGAAAAAGATGCAAATGGTGAAATCACCACGATCTTCTGTACTTACGATCCAGAAACGTTAGGTAAAAATCCAGCGGATGGACGCAAAGTAAAAGGGGTAATTCACTGGGTATCTGCAGTATATAATCACCCAGCAGAGTTCCGTTTATACGAGCGTCTTTTCACTGTACCAAACCCAGGTGCAGCAGAAGAAATCGAAAGCGTGTTAAATCCAACCTCTTTAGTGGTGAAACACGGTTTTGTAGAACAAAGTCTTGCTAATGCAGAACCAGAAAAAGGCTACCAATTTGAGCGCGAAGGTTATTTCTGTGCGGATAACAAAGATAGCCGCCCAGAGCACTTAGTGTTTAACTTAACCGTAAGCTTAAAAGAAGGCTTCTAATTCTAAACAACAAAGTGCGGTCAAAAATCACGTAAATTTTGACCGCACTTTTTTATTGGTTTCACTATGCAATTTGAATCTCATTTTTGGCAAACAAAATCGCTCCTTGAAATGACGGAATCCGAATGGGAAGCCCTATGTGATGGCTGCGGGAAATGCTGTTATCGGAAATATATTCAAGGGCGGGGCAAGCGTGAAAAACTCTATTACACGCGCATTGCTTGCAATCTATTAGATGTGGAAACAGGGAAGTGTCGTAATTATCCTGAACGTTTTAAAATCGAAAGTGATTGTACGAAATTAACCAAAAAGAATTTGCCTGATTTTGGTTGGCTGCCGAATACCTGTGCGTATCGTTTATTGTATGAGGGGAAACCTTTGCCCGAATGGCATCCATTAGTCAGTGGCGATCCTGATTCTGTTAAAAAAGCAGGTGTTTTAATTCAAGGTGGCGTGCATGAAGAAGATGTCATTGATTGGTTTGAATTTGTCATTGAAACCGAATAATTCTGATTTAGGTGCTTTTTTATTCTCTTCAAACTTCGTTTTTTGATTTAGGTCACAATTTGCGAGATTGGCAATTGTATTTCAATTGTGCTTACTTATAATACTTATTAAGTATTATATAGATGTATCATTCGTTGTATGCAAATGTCCTTATCACTTAAACAATCTGCTAAAAAACTTGGCATTTCGTTTTCCCATTATGATATTGGTGGGCATTTGATTGATGCATCGCCAACCAGTATTGATTATTTTATCGAGCAGTTGCAATTTCCGCC
>OGFW01002036.1_pt1 | contig 13633 bp, 8 predicted proteins | sample 1570991 | NCBI WGS metagenome assembly OGFW01 (sample SAMEA2582074, study PRJEB24529) | metagenome | biome: Human gut stool | place: China | collected 2011
CGGCGGATTACAAAGGTGGCAAAGCACTCAAATCCTGTCATACGGAGTTTGTTCACATCTACAGTGCGGCTTTTTCAAATAGGGAAGAGGATCTTTAATTAGATTCTCTTCTTTTTTATGCGGTTCACGCAGGTAGTCTCGTTAGCTCATATAAGTAGTCTTCTGAGGATAAAGTGAATTATTTTGAAAATAAATTAGGTTTTATAGTTGGTAATCCAAAAAGAATGCTTTCCTTTGTGCCAACAAACAAAAGATAGTTTGTCTTGCTCTTTATCTTCGAGTTTCTATTCTCAGTAATGATAATATATTCTTCTAGAAATCGATCTTCACTAACATCACTTGTTTTATTATTAATTTATTTTTAATTTTTTTCGTATGAATATTTACATTGGAAACTTGAGTTATCGAGTAAGAGAGTCTGATTTGCAACAAGTATTAGAAGAGTATGGTGTTGTTGATTCAGTAAAGTTAATTGTTGATCGTGATACTAGACGTTCTAAGGGTTTTGCTTTCGCTGAAATGCCTAACGTAGACGAGGCTCAAAAAGCTATCGAGGAATTAAACCAAGCTGAGTACGAAGGTCGTCAGATGGTTGTAAAAGAAGCAATTCCTAGACGTTAATTTTAGAAGATATACATCTTAAAATAACTCTGAAGCGGGGAGACGATAGTCTTTCCGCTTTTTTGATATTGTCTATTATTGTTGTATATTTACACACCAAGAATAACACAACTAAAAAATAAGTATTATGACGTTGCCAAAACGGTCTTGCATGAAAGTAACCGGACTTGCTCTCGCTTGTTCCTCGCTACTTTTTTCCTGTGCTCCCAAGGAGGTTCCGCAGGTGAATTTAATCCCTAAGCCGGCCCATATCGAGGTGACTGGCGGTTATTTCAAAGTAGATAGTAATCTCGTATTCGGGAATGATCAATCGGGTACGATCCGTTACGTGGTCGATGAGTCTTTCAATGGCGGAAATCCGGAGGGATATGCGTTGAATGTGACCAAGAAGGGGATCGAGTTGAGAGCCGCCTCTAAATCCGGATTGTTTTACGGGGAACAAACGTTGCGCCAGCTGTATACGTCGAAAGGGATTCCTTGCGTATCGATCCAAGATAATCCCCGTTTCCCGTATCGTGGCTTGCATCTGGATGTCTCCCGTCATTTCTTCCCGAAAGAGGAGGTGATGAAGTTATTAAACGTCATGTCTTATTATAAATTGAATACGCTTCATATACATTTAACGGATGCCGGTGGTTGGCGTATCCAGATGGATAAATACCCGAAACTGACTACGGACGTGGCTTTCCGTACGGAATCCGATTGGCAGAAATGGTGGGATGGAAAGGATCGCAAGTATCTGCCGGAAGGAACTCCGGGGGCATATGGCGGTTATTTTACGAAAGAAGATATCCGTGAGATCGTGGATTACGCTACGGCCCGGCATATTAATATAATACCGGAAATCGAATTCCCGGGGCATTCGGACGAGGTGTTCGTGGCGTACCCGGAGTTGAGTTGTGCCGGCAAACCTTATACGACGGGTGATTTCTGCATCGGCAACGAGAAATCGTTTACGTTTATGGAGGATGTATTGTCCGAGGTGATCGAGTTGTTCCCTTCCGAATATATCCATATCGGGGGAGACGAGGCCGGGAAGGGAGCTTGGAAGACCTGCCCGAAATGTCAAGGCTTGATGCGCCGGAATGGGATGAAGGACGTGGATGAGTTGCAGAGCTATATGATTCATCGTGCCGAGGAATTCCTGATTTCCAAAGGCCGCAAATTGATCGGTTGGGATGAGATTCTGGAAGGGGGCTTGGCTCCGGAGGCTACCGTCATGTCTTGGCGGGGCGAGGAAGGGGGAATCAAGTCCGCCCGCATGGGACACGACGTGGTCATGACACCGGGTGGTTATATGTATTTCGATTTCTATCAAGCCGATCCGAAGACACAGCCGTATGCCATCGGCGGTTATACGCCGATCAAGCGGGCGTACAGTTATAATCCAGTGCCTGTGGATTCGTTGACTGCCGAGGAAAGTAAGCATATCCTAGGGGTGCAGGCGAATACATGGACGGAGTATATCAAGGATGAGAAACATTTGGAGTATATGATGTTCCCTCGTGCCTTGGCGGTCGCCGAGATCGGATGGACTCCGCAAGAGGATCGTAGTTGGGAGGATTTTAAGCCTCGTATGAACGCGAATATCCCGGTTCTGCAACGGATGGGTATCAATACGTTCACGCTCTCGGACGAGATCGAGACCACGATGGAGGTAGATACCTTGCGGCGAGAGATCAAGGTCATGTTGGATGCGGAGAAATATCCGGCGGAGATACGTTACACGACAGACGGTTCTATTCCCACTGCCTCTTCCCGGGTCTATGACGGTCCGATCGTGGTGAAAGACTCCGCTGATATCAAGGCCGCTATTTTCCGTGACGGGCAGCTTCAAGGAACGCCTACCGAGAAGAAGGTGGATTATCACCGGGGTATCAATAAGCCTATACATTATAATAGTAAGCTGTATAGCGGTTATATGGCGGGTGGCATGAACGCCTTGCTGGACGGCTATAGGGGAGGCTTGACTTATCTGGACGGCCGTTGGCAGGGTTATTTGAATGACTTGGATTGCGTGGTGGACATGGGCGAGGTGACGGATATCCATAAGGTATCGTCCCGCTTTATGCAATTGATCGGCCCGGGCGTGTACCAACCGGGAGAGGTGGAGTTGCTGACATCGGAAGACGGGGAGAGCTATATCTCGCAGGGAGTTATCCCTACTACGATATCCAATACGGATAAAGACCTGTCTTTTCAGGAATATACGTTTAACGGCGATTGGAAAGCCCGTTATATCCGTATCAAGGCAAAAGAGGCAAATAAGGGTTTCATCTTCACGGATGAGATCGTGATCTGGTAAGTATGAATCAATTAATTATCAACTAAAATACATTTATCAAATGAAGAAACAGTTAATGACCTTCCTGTTGTGTGGCAGTCTGTTCGCTACGGCGCAGCAACCGGTAGATTATGTGAACCCCTTCATCGGTACGAGCAATTACGGTACGACGAATCCCGGTGCGGTTTGTCCGCAGGGTATGATGAGCGTGGTTCCTTTCAACGTCATGGGGTCGGAGAAGAACCGTTTTGACAAGGATAGTCAATGGTGGTCTACTCCTTACTCGGCAGACAATAAATTCTTTACGGGATTCGCCCACGGCAGCTTGAGCGGCGTGGGATGCCCGGAGCTGGGAGGTTTGCTATTGATGCCGACGACGGGCGAGTTGAACGTGGACTATAAGGCTTACGGCAGTGAGTACAAGGACGAGGTGGCTCATCCCGGTTATTATAGCAATACCTTGACCAAGTATAATATCAAGGCGGAGGCTACTGCCAGCATGCGTACGGGCTTGAGCCGTTTTACCTTTCCGAAAGGGGAGAGCCATATCCTCTTGAACCTAGGCGAGGGCTTGACGAACGAGACCGGCGCTACGGTACGTATCGTGAATGATACGGAGATCGAGGGGAGTAAGCTTTTAGGTACGTTCTGCTATAATCCACAGGCCGTATTCCCGGTTTACTTCGTGATGAAGGTAAACAAGGCCCCGAAGAAGATGGGTTATTGGAAGAAACAACGTGAGATGAAGGGGGTAGAGGCCGAATGGGATATCTACTCCGGCAAGTATAAGTTATATACCAGTTATACCCGTGAGATGAGCGGAGACGACATCGGCGTATGGTTCGATTATGATACGGACGAGGGCGAGGCTATCGAGGTGAAGATGGGTATCTCGTACGTGAGCATCGAGAACGCCCGCCTGAACATGAATACGGAGCAGCCCGGCTTCGATTTCGACAAGGTCCGTACGGCGGCTAGCACGATGTGGAACAAGGATCTTTCCAAGGTACAAGTGGAAGGAGGTACGAAAGACGAGAAAACGATATTCTATACCGGTATGTATCATTTGCTGATCCATCCGAATATCCTGCAAGACGTGAACGGCGAGTACCCGATGATGGAGAGCCTGAAAGTAGGCCATACCACCGGAAACCGTTATACGGTCTTCTCCCTGTGGGATACGTACCGCAACGTAAGTACCCTGATGACCTTGCTCTATCCGGAGCGCCAATTGGATATTATCCGTACGATGCTGGATATGTACCGGGAAAACGGTTGGTTACCGAAATGGGAGCTTTACGGACGTGAGACCTTTACGATGGAGGGCGATCCCTCGATCCCGTATATCGTAGACGCATGGATGCGCGGCTTGCGTGACTTTGATGAGCAAACCGCTTATGAGGCGATGCGTAAAGGCGCTACTACCCCGGGAGAGTTCAACCTGCTTCGTCCGGACGCGAACGATTATTTCAGCAAGGGCTATGTTCCTTTGCGTGAGCAATACGATAACTCCGTATCTCATGCGCTGGAATATTATATCGCCGACTGGAACTTGGCTAATTTCGCTCAAGCCTTGGGTAAGAAAGAGGATGCCAAGTTATTCCGTGACCGTTCTTTAGGTTACAAACATTATTATAGCAAGGAGTTCGGAACGCTGCGTCCTATCTTGCCGGACGGCACTTTCTACTCTCCGTTCGATCCGAAACAAGGCGAGAACTTCGAGCCTAGTCCCGGTTTCCATGAAGGCAACGCATGGAATTATACGTTTTATGTTCCTCACGATATCAAGGGACTGGCCAAATTGATGGGAGGCGATAAGAAATTTGTCGATCATTTGCAGAAGGTATTCGATGACGGCAATTATGATCCCGCCAACGAGCCGGATATCGCTTATCCTTATTTGTTTAGTTATTTCAAGGGAGAGGCTTGGCGTACTCAGAAGTTGGTCCGTCAGTTGTTGAAGGATTGCTATCATAACGCCCCGAACGGTGTCCCGGGTAACGAGGATACAGGCACTATGTCCGCTTGGGCTATTTTCTCCATGATGGGCTTCTATCCGGCTTGTCCGGGCGACGTGAACTATGTATTGACTTCCCCGACTTTCGATAAGGTTACGATCCAGCTCGACAAGAAATTCTATCCTAAAGGCGAATTGGTAATCGAGTCTAAGCATAGTAATCCGGAAGCGATCTATATCAAGGACGTTTTCGCCGGCGATAAAAAGCTAAAGGGCTACACCATCTCGCAAGAGGACTTGGTAAATGCCGGAACCTTGCGTTATATCCTCGAGGATACGCATAAGTAAGCCAAGATAAAGATATACCGAATTTGATATTTACCGGACGCAGATGACACCGACAAGCACGGGTGATCTGCGTCCGGTTTATTTTTTGATATCCTAAAACCATTTGATCTTCCTGAATATAAAAAAGGCCGTAGCGGATAGCAAGATCGAGAGCAAGATGATAACCACGAAACCATGCGGCATATCCTCCATGTAGATCGGGACGTTCATCCCGTAGAAGCTAGCGATTAATGTCGGAACCATTAAGATAATGGAAAGTGATGTCATACGTTTCATGATCGTATTCACATTATTGGAGATAATAGAGGCAAAAGCATCCATTGTTCCTGTGAGGATATCACTGTAAATATTCACCGTGTTAAGTGCCTGTTTCAATTCGATAATCACATCCTCCACTAATTCTGTGTCCAGATAATCCGTGTCCTGAAAAATAGTCCTTAACTTGCCTATCATGACTTCATTTCCACGGATGGAAGTATTGAAGTAAACCAGTGTTTTCTGCAGTCTCATCAGACGAAGCAGATCTTCATTACGGATGCTTCGTTCCAGTTCTTTTTCTGCTGCACTGATGTCTATATTTATCTGCTTTAGATATTTCAGGAACCACACAGCAGAAGAATAGATGATCCGAAAAATCAGATCCAGCTTGTTGCGTACAACAATCCCTTTTCGACGGGTATGCTCTATGAAATCCGGTAACAAATCTGTGTTGTGATAACAGACGGACACAATAATCTCGTTATTGGTGATTATTCCAATCGGTACAGTGTCGAAGGGCAGGCTGCCGTTCTGCTTGTTCTGCACAGGAATACGAAGAATGGTCAATAACCAATTTTCTTCTGTGTCCGTACGCGGACGTTCGTCTGTATCGGCTATATCATTAAGAAATGATTCGGGTACGTTGAGAGTTTGAGTTAGAAATTCAAAGTCATCATTATTTGGGCATACTACATTTACCCAGCTGTTAGGAAGCCATTGAGCTTTTTCCACAAAGCCGGCTTCACAATAAAGATACGTTCTCATCTTATTGCCTCCTTTCGTTTGTTTGACACGAGCAGAGGCATCAGGTTTCAATGACTCTGTTCGCTTTAATTAATACTAGTTGTGCACGTTCGCGGGTTTGAATCGTCCATATTTCTATGATTTTAATTTAAAAGCGATGCAAAGGTACGGAAAAATGAAGAGGGTTCCGCCCTTTGTATCGTTTTTTTTGATATTCTTTTATTCGTGCCCTTTATTTAGAGGCTCCGTTACTATTCTGTTTTTCCTTTGAAATGATTATCCAGATATTTCCTGATATTGTAACTGCTTAAACGCTCTTTGGATATGCTACCATCTTTTTCAACAAGTTCATAGTGTGGAATACCATTGAACTGGAATAGTTGGCGCAGATAATTGAACTCTGCCTCCGAAACATAATAACAGGCTTCTCCTTTTAGATTCTTCTCTACATATTTTTTGTAGTCTTTCTCGGGCGAATCTTTCTGACTTGTGATATAGATGAATTGAAACTCCGGATGATCTTTATATTTTTTGCGTAAATCGGCAGTTGCCTCTATTCCTGCACGACAAGGGCCACAAGTCGTTGCCCAGAAATCGACAAACAGAACCTTACCTGAATGATTCTTTATGATGTTGCGGAATACTTCAGTCGCTTTTCCATCAGGCAACTGATAAGATCTTGCCCTATCTTTCGGGTGTGTCTTTTCCAGCACTCGTTCAGCTTCTGATGCGAGAAACGGTTCGGTGAATATTTGTTTGATGCTATCCACATATTCATGAGCTATTTGGCTGTCTTTGATATTTCCTAAATTAAAATTAAGGCTCCGCACTTTGGCTATTTGCCAGAGCAAAGGGTTGGGAGTAGGATATAATTGTGCAATGATGGAATCTTTCTTGAAATCATATTTCTGGTTCATTTTTATAAAGATTTTATCCTTATCCTGCTGGGATTCTTCCTTTTTCTCGGAATATAATGCCACATATTCTTGTATGAGTTTTTGTTCTTTTTCATAGAGCGATGCCATCTTCTCGTTCTCTGCAATTAACTGCCTCATTATAATTTTGGCAGTAGTTCCGGCCAACTTCTCCTGTCTAAGTCTTATTGCTTCCTGCTCCTTATTTAGTTTCACACCTTTTTCTTTAAGGAAAGTCAATAGAGGTTTCTTCGGATAAGTATAATCAATGCTGTCTGATGGAGAAAAAGACTGGTCGGAATATGCTTTCCGGAACAGGTCCATATATTCGAAACGGTTGATAAATGTACTTGCGTTTGTGTTTGCAAGTACGGTTACATCATTGAGTGGCATATTTTTCAAGAAACTGTAATAGGAATCGTCTTCCTTTACTTTCAGCGCCTGATTGGTGCTATCTTGCTTTGCGTAATAATCTCTGCTCATCAAGAAATCAAAAAGCATACTTCCGGCTTGCAAATCTACCTTGTTCTTTATCAGATGAACTGCCTTGAGAGAGGGCTGATAGATTTGGCTTACAGAGTCTGCAACCTGTTTCCATTGTGCAATGATAGGCTTCATGTGCTCCTTGTATTGGTCGGGAGTTAATGTCTTTTGTGATTTCGATAAGTCCTCATAGCGATAGGTTATCAGGTTATCAAAGTCTTTCAGCAGGTAGGAGAGAGAGGCGGATGGACCCATATATGCTGTGTTCCTGATAGGGAAGTAATGATCGCGTGCACGGCTGCGTGCCATTACAGCTTCCCAGTCGATATACATGGTGAGAGTTTGTCCGGGTTCAATATAGAATGGAATCCAGTTGTGTCCTAGTACTACCGATGATTCTATCGGATGATTAATGATAAATCGACAGCTAAAACTACCGTTCGGGGCTATCTGGATGACGGTCGGATAATCTTCACGGGTCAGTTCATTTGACAGATAAATAAGACCGGTGTCAAATCCTAAACGAGGATCGTATCCGTTTATATACCCTTGCAGATAAGTTGAATCCTGGCGGAAGAATTGCTTAAAATCAGGTTCTGCAGCAACCTGTGTAATCGGAGTTCTCTCCTTGCTGTACACTAACTCTTCCGCTCCTTTCTGCTGAATCTTACACGTGCCGTCTTTTTGCGGGGTGAATGATAAAGTCATTTCCTCCTGACTCTCTCTATCTTTTAAAGTCATTTCAATCCGCTTTCCCTTTTTTCGGATATTTTCATTGATGTATATCCGGTTATTCAGAATGCTGATGGAGTCGTAAACTCCATATTCCCATGAACCGGAACCGTCTGTCTTGAACCAATTGCATTTGATGGTGGCTAGTGGAGAAGAATCTTTCTTCTTTTGCAGGACTAGCGATATGTCATAAATATTGCCTTCGGGATCAGTAGGATTGAGAAAATGAATGGTCTGTGTTTCTGACGGTAACGGCTCGAAAACCAGCACATAATCCATTGTTCCTGAATCCGGCATATAGACTTCTTTTTTGAGTTCGATACCTTCAGCACTTTTGAACAGATATTTCTTGCCGGTTGCGGCATCTTCCAGATAGGTATCTCCATCCTCCATGATCCACCAGTGCGGGCGGAAGATAGCATGAATATATACTCTTGTGTTCTCGGGAGTGCGCTCTATGCGGGTGATGTTGGAAATACTTCCTGATCGGGCTTTGAAAGGAGGATGGTCGATTGTTTGTGCGGATACTATACCCGATAACAAAAGTAAGATACAAAATAAAGTTGTTTTCATAATAATAGTTTTTCGATCAACATATTGAAAGTAATTTTACAAAGTAAGAAAAATATTCATAGCCTGGTGCACTTCTGCCCTGTAACTTAACATAGATTAAACGTTTACGTAACCATCTTTTTTGTACCTTTGCGCCCGAAAATCAGAGTGATAATTTAAATATTGAAATATTATGAGTAAGAAAGCCCTTTTAATGATCCTCGATGGTTGGGGACTAGGCGACCAAAAGAAAGACGACGTAATCTTCAACACTCCCACTCCTTACTGGGATTATCTGATGACTACTTATCCTCACTCTCAACTTCAGGCAAGCGGTGAAAACGTAGGTTTGCCCGACGGGCAGATGGGTAACTCGGAAGTAGGTCACTTGAATATCGGTGCCGGACGCGTAGTTTATCAGGATTTGGTAAAAATCAATCGTGCATGTGCTGACAATAGCATCCTGAAAAATCCTGAAGTCGTTTCTGCTTTCTCTTATGCAAAAGAAAACGGAAAGAGTGTTCACTTTATGGGGCTGACTTCTAACGGTGGCGTACACAGCTCACTCGTTCATCTCTTCAAACTTTGCGATATCGCTAAAGAATATAATATCGACAATACATTTATCCATTGCTTCATGGATGGTCGTGACACTGACCCGAAGAGTGGTAAAGGCTTTATCGAAGAACTTTCTGCACACTGTGAGAAATCAGCAGGCAAGATTGCTTCTATCATCGGCCGTTATTACGCTATGGACCGTGACAAACGTTGGGAACGTGTAAAAGAAGCTTATGACCTGCTTGTAAACGGCATAGGTGAGAAAGCTACCGATATGGTTCAGGCTATGCAGGAGTCTTATAATGCAGGTGTTACAGATGAATTCATCAAACCGATTGTGAATGCCAACTGCGACGGAACAATCAAAGAAGGTGATGTAGTTATCTTCTTCAATTACCGTAATGACCGTGCCAAAGAGTTGACTGTTGTATTGACTCAACAAGATATGCCGGAAGCAGGTATGCACACCATCCCAGGGCTGCAATATTACTGTATGACTCCGTACGATGCTTCTTTCAAGGGCGTTCATATCCTGTTCGACAAAGATAATGTATCTAATACATTAGGCGAATATCTTGCTTCTAAAGGCTTGAGCCAACTTCATATCGCTGAAACAGAAAAGTATGCGCACGTAACATTCTTCTTCAATGGTGGACGTGAAACTCCGTTTGATAAAGAAGATCGTATCCTTGTTCCTTCTCCCAAAGTGGCTACTTACGACTTGAAGCCGGAAATGAGTGCTTTCGAAGTAAAAGACAAATTGGTGGCTGCCATCAACGAGAACAAATATGATTTCATCGTAGTGAACTTCGCTAATGGTGACATGGTAGGTCATACCGGTATTTATGAAGCAATCGAGAAAGCTGTTATTGCTGTAGATGCTTGCGTGAAAGATGTAATCGAAGCTGCCAAAGCACAGGATTACGAAGCAATTATCATTGCCGATCATGGTAATGCTGACCACGCTTTGAACGAAGACGGTACTCCGAACACTGCTCACTCTTTGAACCCTGTTCCTTGTGTTTATGTAACAGAGAACAAAACTGCGAAAGTAGAAAACGGTCGTCTGGCAGATGTTGCTCCGACTATTCTCAAGATTATGGGTCTGGCTGCTCCGGCTGAAATGGACGGAAACGTTTTGATTAAGTAATTTAAATTTCTATAATTGGGAGGGCGGAGTAGAACTCCGCCCTTTTTGTCTCACATAAGGTTTAAAATGATACAAATAGGTGATGTAGTAGTGTCTCTTGATGTGTTTCAGGAGAAGTTTCTTTGCGATCTGGGTGCCTGCAAGGGCGCTTGTTGCATTGAAGGTGATGCCGGTGCTCCGGTAGAGCTGGATGAGGTGATGGAGCTGGAAGAGGTTTTGCCGGTTATCTGGGACGAACTGGCTTCGGAAGCACGTGCGGTGATTGAAAAGCAAGGGGTGGTATATACGGATCAGGAAGGTGATTTGGTGACTTCTATTGTCAATAATAAGGACTGTGTGTTTACTTGTTATGATGAGAATGGTTGCTGCTATTGCGCGATCGAAAAGGCCTATCGAGAGGGAAAGACTGCCTTCTATAAACCGGTGTCCTGCCATCTTTATCCTATCCGGATTGGAGATTACGGACCTTATAAAGCGGTGAATTATAATCGTTGGGACGTATGCAAAGCAGCGGTTTTGCTGGGAAAAAAAGAGAATCTTCCCGTATATCAGTTTTTGAAAGAGCCTTTAATCCGTAAGTTCGGTGAAGAATGGTACAAAGAATTGGTTACTGTTGCCGAAGAACTGAAAAAGCAACAGTACATTTAAATTCTCTTCCGGTTCTTGCGTATGCAATATACCTGATATAGTAAAATACACAATGCGATAATAATTCCGCATGCCGGTATCATCCATACTTCCGGATGAATAATAATCAAGAAAATACAAGTGGCGATTACGCAGGAAGTCAATACAATAAGAAACAACCTGATCTTTGCAAATAACGGATTAGGAGCAGTAGTTTTCATTTTCATAGTTATGTTTTCTTTGCTTTTTATGCAAGATAGTGATTTTGTATGGAAAACGTTTCTGCTGTTAGGTTTTATTAAGAGATGGACGGTTGAACGATTTGAATATGAAAGCCCCTTTGGGCAAAAGAAAAACGCCGATCGAAGGATGTTCCTTCGCCATCGGCGTTTCCTCGTTGTAAGATGTGAGGTTGGTTTATAAAACGTAATTATTTAATTATGTATCGATATTTGCATACGTTGCATTCTCTTCAATAAACTCGCGGCGTGGCCCTACATCTTCACCCATCAACATAGAGAAGATATAATCAGCTTCTGCGGCGTTGTCAATATTTACTTGTTTCAGCATACGGTTTTCGGGGTCCATGGTTGTTTCCCACAATTGCTGGGCGTTCATTTCACCCAAACCTTTGTAGCGCTGTGTATGAATTGCATTTTCCGAACCGCCACCGTAAGTGTCAATAAACTTCTGGCGCTGTGCATCTGTCCAGCAATACTCTTCTACTTTACCTTTTTTGCAGAGGTAGAGCGGGGGAGTAGCGATGTACAAATAGCCATTCTGGATAATCTGTGGCATATAGCGGAAGAAGAATGTCATAATCAGTGTGTCGATGTGAGAACCATCGACGTCGGCATCGGTCATGATGATAATCTTGTGATAGCGCAGCTTTTCGATGTTAGCCTCTTTGCTGTCGTCTTCTGTTCCGATAGTGACACCCAGTGCCGTATATATATTGCGGATTTCATCGCTTTCCAGTGCTTTGTGATACATCGCTTTTTCGACGTTCAGAATCTTACCGCGTAGCGGAAGGATGGCCTGGAACATACGGTTACGTCCTTGCTTGGCAGTACCACCTGCCGAGTCTCCCTCGACGAGGAACAATTCGCATTTTGAGGGGTCTTTATCCGAACAGTCGGCCAGTTTACCCGGCAGACCGCCTCCGGACATCGGAGACTTGCGTTGTACCATTTCACGGGCTTTTCTTGCTGCGTGGCGTGCTGTGGCAGCAAGGATTACCTTGTCTACAATCGTTTTTGCCTCCTTTGGATGTTCTTCCAGGTAGTAAGCCAAAACTTCACCGACAGCCTGGTCTACGGCACCCATTACTTCGTTGTTACCCAACTTTGTTTTGGTCTGTCCTTCGAACTGTGGTTCGGCAACTTTAACGGAAATAACGGCAGTCAGACCTTCGCGGAAGTCGTCTCCCGATATTTCAACTTTCACCTTTTCCAGCATCTTGCTGTCTTCGGCGTATTTCTTCAGCGTACGGGTCAGTGCACGGCGGAAACCGGCAAGATGCGTACCTCCTTCGATTGTATTGATATTATTGACATAGGAATGTACATTTTCGGAGAATCCTGTATTGTACATAATGGCTATTTCAATAGGTATTCCCTGCTTCTCAGAGTTCAGATAGATAACGTCGTTGATCAAGTGTTCACGTGAAGACTCGATGAAGCGTACAAACTCTCTCAGCCCTTCTTCGGAATAGAATACTTCACTCTTGAAGCTACCGTCTTCTTCATTCACTACCCGACGGTCGGTCAGTGAAATGCGGAGACCTGCATTCAGGTATGCCAGCTCACGCAGACGTGAAGCCAGTATTTTATAATCATACACCGTTTCGGTAAAGATTGTATCATCCGGCCAGAATTGTTGGCGGGTTCCTGTAATATCCGATACACCCACTTCTTTCACAGAATAAAGCGGCTTACCAATTTCATATTCCTGCTGATAGATTTTACCATTGCGGAATACCTGTGTAGTCATGTGTGTTGACAGTGCATTTACGCAAGACATACCTACACCGTGCAAACCTCCGGAAACTTTATACGACCCTTTGTCGAACTTACCTCCGGCGTGCAGAACGGTCATCGCTACTTCCAGTGCCGACTTCTTTTCTTTTTCATGATAGTCGACCGGAATACCACGTCCGTTGTCCTGTACGGTGATTGAATTATCTTCGTTGATTGTCACTTCGATGTGGTCGCAATACCCGGCCAGTGCCTCGTCAATGGAGTTATCAACGATTTCGTATACCAAGTGGTGAAGTCCCTTTATGCTGATGTCACCGATGTACATCGCAGGGCGTTTTCTCACTGCTTCAAGACCTTCCAATACCTGGATGCTATCCGCAGAATAAGACCCGTTATTGGGAGTGATTTGTTCTTCGCTCATAATTG
>OGFW01002050.1_pt1 | contig 13584 bp, 10 predicted proteins | sample 1570991 | NCBI WGS metagenome assembly OGFW01 (sample SAMEA2582074, study PRJEB24529) | metagenome | biome: Human gut stool | place: China | collected 2011
TCCTAATGGGACATTTCGGCTTCACAGCCGATACACACATCCTACATTTCATCCGTGAATTCGGATTGATCTTGTTCGTATTCTGTATCGGTCTTCAGGTGGGGCCATCTTTCTTCTCCTCTTTCAAAAAAGGAGGAATGACATTAAACCTGTTGGCTGTAGGCATCGTAGTGTTAAATATTGCTGTCGCACTGGGGCTTTATTACCTCTGGAACGGCCGGGTAGAACTGCCGATGATGGTAGGTATCCTTTACGGAGCAGTGACAAATACTCCGGGACTTGGTGCTGCCAATGAGGCTCTGAATCAGTTGCATTATACCGGTCCGCAGATTGCTCTCGGTTATGCATGTGCTTATCCCCTCGGTGTGGTAGGTATCATTGGTTCTATCATTGCCATCCGTTACATCTTCCGTGTCAATATGGCGAAAGAAGAAGAAAGCCTGAAAATCCAAAGTGGAGATTCACACCACAAACCTCACATGATGAGCCTGGAAGTTCGCAATGAATCAATTAGTGGAAAAACGCTGATTGAAATCAAGAATTTCCTGGGCCGTAAGTTCGTTTGCTCCCGAATTCGCCATGATGGTCATGTAAGTATTCCCGACCATGAAACAGTGTTTAATATAGGCGACCAGTTATTTATCGTCTGCTCGGAAGAAGACGCTCCTGCAATTGTAGTATTTATCGGAAAAGAAGTGGAGCTCGACTGGGAAAAACAAGACCTCCCAATGGTTTCCCGTCGTATTCTGGTTACCAAACCGGAAATCAATGGTAAAACATTAGGTTCTATGCACTTCCGTAGTATGTATGGGGTCAATGTCACTCGTATCAACCGTTCCGGTATGGACCTGTTTGCCGATCCGAATCTGATACTTCAGGTAGGTGACCGCGTTATGGTGGTAGGACAGCAAGATGCAGTGGAACGTGTTGCCGGTGTACTGGGTAATCAGTTAAAACGCTTGGATACACCGAACATTGTTACGATCTTCGTTGGTATCTTCTTAGGTATCCTTCTGGGTAGTCTTCCGATTGCATTCCCAGGTATGCCGACTCCTTTAAAATTAGGTTTGGCAGGCGGACCGCTGGTAGTGGCAATTCTTATCGGCCGTTTCGGTCATAAGCTGCATTTAGTGACTTATACAACCATGAGTGCCAACCTGATGCTTCGTGAAATCGGTATCGTTCTCTTCCTTGCCAGTGTCGGTATAGATGCCGGTGCCAATTTCGTGCAAACGGTAGTCGAGGGAGACGGATTACTATACGTAGGTTCCGGTTTCCTTATCACCGTTATCCCGCTACTTATCATCGGCACCATCGCAAGATTATATTATAAGGTAAACTACTTCACCCTGATGGGATTGATAGCCGGTAGTAATACCGACCCACCGGCATTGGCTTATGCCAATCAAACAACCTCCGGAGATGCTCCGGCAGTGGGATACTCTACAGTTTATCCGTTATCGATGTTCCTCCGTATTCTGACGGGACAGATGATATTATTAGCAATGATGTAAATCAAGTTTAGCATATAAACAATAAAGCCGGCTATATCCAAATGGAATACGCCGGCTTTATTTATTTTTTCAATCTGCTTTTCTATCCTGTCATACAAGCTGCAGTTTCTTTACTACAAATTCTTCAATGAACCGCACTGTCTCTTCAATTCCCAAAGAAGAAGAATCGATGCACAAATGATAAGTAGCTGCTGCTCCCCACGTTTTATAGCTATAATAATTATAGTATTCCGAACGTCTCTTATCCGCTTTTTCGATCATTTCTTCTGCAGCTTCCGCATCAATATGATGCATGCCACACAACCGCGCTATGCGATCTTCTTTAGAGGCTGAAATAAAAACATTAGCGCAACGAGGATGCTCTCTCAGAATATAATCTGCGCAACGTCCGACAAAGACACAAGATCTTTCTGCTGCCAGATGACGGATCACATCACTCTGTACTTTGAACAAGGCATCATTGCTCAAGCAGTTGTTACATGGCATAGCTCCCTCACTGATAAAAGGGAAACGCATACCGAACAGTCCGCCAATAATACCCTGCGAGGCTTTTTCATCAGCCTTTTCAAAAAACTCCTTACACAATCCACTTTCCTCCGAAGCCAGATTAATCAGTTCCTTGTCGTAGAAGTTGATTCCCAAACGGGCTGCCAACTTCTCTCCTATTTCTTTTCCGCCGCTACCTAACTGACGGCCGATATTGATAACATAATTACCGCTCATAGTACATTTTGTTTTATGGTTCTGTAGCAAACATACGACTTTTTTCTAAAAATCACATCATCAAACGAAAGTTATATTTGAAAGTGACTATGAAATATCCTTTTATTTCCTGGTTACGGAACTCATAAAAACCATCAGAAGAAGTCGTACGGCCGAAACTTTTCCTCTTTCCGAGAATATCCGCCCAATAAGCAGACAGTTCCGCTTCTTTCTTTTTCAAGAACCGCCAGCTGGCACTTGCATTCCACAACATCTGGTCATCTTCGCCTTTACGGATATTCGTACCATTACGGAAAGAATAAGCCCCGTCAGTCCGTAATTGCAAGCCAAAAGGAAGATCAACGTACCCCTCAAGACGAAAACTATAATTACGCGTATAGGTATCGTTATCATTGATAGAATTAAGCGAATACTGATAATTCCAGGAAGTAGAGAAATCAATACCTCCCCAGGTGGGCTGATAAGATACATTCGCGTCACACCCCAATCCGGTATCACGTGTCGTACTTTTCTTCGGTTCGAGGCTCTTGTCTTCATTAATCATACTGACACGATTGCTATGATTACCGTTCATATCCAACCGCAAGGAAAAATGTCCCAGACGCTTCCACCAGTTGGCACTTCCATATACATTCCAGTTTCCGTTAATATTAATAGGAGATGTCTCACGTCCGCCGGTTTTTGCATCATATAGCACTACCTGCGTCACACTGTTTTGTTCCATCTGCCCGCCGATATTCGCAGATATACCTTTTTTTGAATGTTGAAAGCTCACACGGACACTATGAGAAAACATCTGTTTCAAATCCGGATTTCCCCGGGTGATATACAACGGATTACTGTTATCCGTCAGCGGCATTAAATCTGATAAGGAGGGTTGCCGGGTTCTACCGCTATAATTGAAAGTGATCCGGGCCTCTTTCTTTTTCCAATTCACCCATATCATAGGCTGAAAGTCGATAGTATGCATGGTAGTGTCCGCATAGAGCTTTCCCATTTTCCGTTCAATGGCACGTTTTTGCGGAGTCATCCCTAATGAGGCATTAAACATCCAGGTATCATCAGAGTAATTAAGCCCCACATCCAGATTATGGCCATTCGTACGACTATGACTCCGATTACTCAAACTATCCACATACCCTGCTTCATAGTCGGGAGGTAGTTCACCAAAGACTTCCGACTTCGTCAGAGAAGATAATTCATACGTATCACGATTATCACGCTCATAGTTAGTATCCCAGTTATATGCTACCCGGAAATGCATCTTCTTACCAATAGGCTGGGCAAAGGTAATCCCGACTCTCCATGAATTATTTTTTTGAGGCGACTTCAAATACTGGTTACGAAAAAGCACCGAATCATTTCCCAATTTATCTTCAAGACGGAAATAAGTAGTTTTAGAAAGCGAAAAACTTTCATTATCTCCCCACGAATCCGAGTTCAGGATATTCAATGCCAGCGTTGTACCTTTTTCATTCAGACGTCTCATAATACTCATCATCCAGCTATAACGGTTCGACTGATTCTCCGAACGCGACCGGTTCTCACTACGATTCACTTTTATATCCCGGGGAATAGATTCAAAGTCATCAAACAAGCTCTCATGACTTATGCCGGGAGGAGCATCAAAAGATGCATTCTGGCTACTGTTTTCATTCCTATTAGGAGAGATTCCTAAATTACCGGTAAAATGTATACGTGTACGTTTATCTACTTCCCAGCTTCCCATGAAGTTAGAACTAATCGACCGCCCCTTAGAGTTACTTTCGTTAGTAGACGCAGAGTATTGATTACCTGCCGGCAAATACTGTTCCTGATAAATGGAAGAAAGATTTCCGTTCCGGTTCAAATTATAGTTCACACTTCCGGTCAGGGAGAATTTCTTACCGAATTTATGAGTCATATTCATTCCTACCGAATTGTTGATATTATCCTTGTACGTACTATTCTGGTATCTGTTGGTAGACTGTGCGATAAAAGAAAGATTATCTCCGTCTTTACTAAAATAATTCACTTGCCCCTCGAAATCCTTCTTCTGGTTATTCCCGTATCCTACCGTTGCATTTGTCAGCCAGGTTTTATTCAATTCATCCTTAGTCTGCAAGTCGAGTACATATTTCTTTTCTCCTGAACTAATTCCGGTGAACTCCTCTTCTTTCGATTTCTTATCATATACTTTCAACTTACTAATCAGGTCTGCCGGAAGATTTTCGAGTGCCGTCTTTTTATCTCCGGAGAAAAAAGCTTCGCCATTTACATTGATTTCACTGATGGGCTGTCCGTTGTATGTCAACGAATTATCTTTCTTATTATATACCAATCCGGGAACACGCTTCACTAAATCTTCCAGATAAGCTCCTTCACGAGTTTTAAAAGCGGCAGCGTTGATAACCGTAGTATCTCCCTCCATCACTACTTCCTGCAATTTTCCCGTTATCGTCACTTCACTAATCTGAATATCATCATCTTTCAATACCACTGTACCGATATTCACCGATACAGAGTCTTCCAGTGCCCGGTATACAGATTGCATTCCCATAAAAGAGACCTTCAACAGGTATTTCTTTTTCTTCTGCGGTTGATAATTAAGAATGAAACGCCCATTCTTATCACTTGTTATTCCCTTGATAAAGGCAGAATCGCTTTTCGCCAAAATAACAATGCTGGCAGATGGTAATACCCGCTTCTCATTACTGCCGGCTTCCACTGTCTGCACTCTTCCTCGCACAGTTCTCACTTGTTGAGCATACAGAGCAGTATGTCCCCAAAGTAGCAGCAAAAGCAATCCCACTAACTTACAAGCGTTCATATCTAATAGTAGTTAAGTCTGATATTTATGTTGATCTAAAACAAATCGGGACAAAGTTAATAACTTTTACGTAAAACGGTTAATCCCAGAGTTATTTTTTATACCTTTGTCCATCCATTATTCAATCAGCAACTTAATGAAAAGGATTATACTAATCACAGGAGGACAACGATCCGGTAAAAGTTCGTTTGCGGAAAAAAGCGCATGAACTTACTACGTCACCGGTTTACTTGGCCACTGCCAAGATATGGGACGAAGAATTCAGAAAAAGGGTGGAACGCCATCAAAAGAACCGCGGTCCTGAATGGACCAATATAGAAGAAGAAAAAGAATTGAGCCGTCACAATGTAGCGGGCAGAGTCGTAGTGATAGATTGTGTAACTCTTTGGTGCACTAACTTCTTTATGGAGTTTGATTCTAACGTTGCCTCCTCATTGGAAGCTGTTAAAAAAGAATTCGACAAATTTACCCAGCAGGATGCCACTTTCATATTTGTAACTAATGAGATTGGTTGGGGGGGAGTTTCCGAGAACAAACTGCAACGTAAATTCACAGACTTGCAAGGTTGGACCAATCAATATATCGCATCGCATGCCGACGATGTATATCTCATGGCAAGTGGTATTCCCGTAAAAATAAAATAAACATGAAAACGTTTCATATTCAAAAGCCGGATGAAGCTATCAAAGAAGCTCTGATTGACAAAATCAATAATCTGACCAAGCCTAAAGGATCGCTTGGAAGACTGGAAGAAATTGCTTTGCAAATCGGACTGATCCAACAATCCCTTTCTCCACGATTAACTCATCCTCAAAATATAATCTTTGCCGCAGATCATGGCATCGTAGAAGAAAAAGTCAGCCCATCTCCTAAAGAAGTAACCTGGCAACAAATCAGCAACTTTCTTCATGGGGGAGCAGGGATCAACTTCCTGTGCCGACAGCACGGTTTCACTCTTAAAATTGTAGACGCAGGAGTCGATTATGATTTACCTTATGAAAAAGGTATCATTAATATGAAAGTCGGAAGAGGAACACGCAATTTCCTTCATGAAGCAGCCATGACACCTGAAGAGATGGAACTTTGCCTGGAGCATGGTGTCCAATGTGTAGACACTTCTCACCAGGAAGGCTGCAATATCATTAGCTTCGGTGAAATGGGAATCGGAAATACTTCGTCCTCTTCTCTATGGATGACTTGCTTCACCGGAATCCCATTAGATCAATGTGTAGGTGCAGGAAGCGGACTCAATCACCAGGGAATAAACCACAAATACGAAGTTCTGAAAAGATCTCTCGAACAATATCCGGGAGAGCATTCCGCAGAAGAAATCCTCTGCCGTTTCGGAGGTTACGAAATGGTAATGGCCGTAGGAGCAATGCTCAAAGCTGCAGAACTGGGAATGGTTATTTTAATTGATGGATTTATAATGACCAATTGTATTCTTGCCGCTTCACGCCTTTATCCGGAAGTGATGAGCTACGCCATATTCGGTCATCAGGGAGACGAGAGCGGACATAAGCTATTATTGGATTATCTCGGAGCACGTCCCCTACTCAATCTCGGATTAAGACTTGGAGAAGGAAGCGGTTCCGTTTGTGCCTATCCCATTGTGGATTCCGCTGTGAAAATGCTGAATGAAATGGATTCATTTGCTCATGCTTCCATCACTAAATATTTCTAAAATGAACCAGATACTTGCCGCCCTCATATTCTTTACACGATTGCCTTTCTGGAAAATAAAAGAAGTTCCGCAGGAGTGTTTCAAACACGTTGTCAGTTATTGGAGTTTCAGTGGCTGGCTGACCGGGGGAATGATGGCATTGATTTTCTGGGGAGCCAGTACTATTCTACCTCACGGAGTAGCCGTAATCCTGGCACTGACTTCACGTTTACTTATCACAGGAGCATTGCATGAGGATGGATTGGCCGATTTCTTCGATGGATTCGGAGGTGGGACGAACAGAGAAAGCACATTACGCATCATGAAAGATTCCCATATCGGAAGCTATGGAGTTTTGGGATTAATCATCTATTATTTATTTGCTTACAATCTACTGGTCGCACTTCCCTTAGCAGTTACTCCTTTCTTATTACTAAGCGGAGATACCTGGAGTAAATTCATTTCTTCCAATATCATCAATTACCTGCCCTATGCACGGAAAGAAGAAGATAGCAAATCCGGAACAGTATATACAAGAATGAGTTTTGGGGAGATCGTAATGTCTGCGATGGGTGGAATACTACCTCTCCTATTACTTCCTCCAAGCTACTGGCCCGTATGTATATTTCCCATTCTGGTATTCTTCTTTATCTGCCGGATGATGAAACGACGTCTGAACGGATATACCGGAGATTGTTGCGGTGCATTATTTCTCTTAAGCGAAATGAGTTTCTGGCTGGGAGCAGTGATGTCTATCTATATAAAATAAGTAAACCTATGAATATTTATCTAATCAGACATACCTCTGTCGACGTTCCTAAAGGTCTTTGTTACGGTCAGTCAGACGTTCCTTTACGTCCTACATTTGAGATAGAAGCAGCCGTAACCAAAGCTAAAACCGAATCCATTCACTTTGATATGGCTTACACCAGTCCTCTATCCAGATGCACCCGTCTGGCACAGTATTGCGGATTCGGAGATGCCATCCGTGACCCAAGAATACTGGAACTTAATTTCGGAGATTGGGAAATGCAGTATTTTAATAAAATCAAAGACCCGAATCTCCAATGCTGGTATGACGACTACATGAATGTAAAAGCAACCAATGGAGAATCGTTTGCCGACCAATATAGACGAGTAGCCGCATTTTTAGACGAAATCAAACAAAAGGAGGCTGAAAATATAGTAGTATTTGCTCATGGCGGCGTATTGATTTGCGCACAGATTTATGCAAAGTTGATTCACCAGGAAGAAGCATTTCAGGCAGTACCTGCCTACGGAGGAGTTTTTCTATATCAAGAGTGCCCGTAAACAAACAGGTGTAGATATCTCTAATAAGTTTGCGATGTCTTTACCCTCACACCTTGTTTAATAATTACTTACTGGAGAATTTTCGGTTGACGGCAGTTCCACTTTATTTCATTACTTGGGACAAAGTGTTTCGCACCGAGAAACGAAATGTTTCATTATTTGAAACAAAGTGTTTTTTAAAGATGCGCAAAGATAGTGCAAACCAATTAAAATTCAAATAGTTATAAAACTAATGTTTTAGTCAGATGTGGTGAATAAAGCTAAATAGAGCATATTTGGGAGTGAGTTATGTTACTTATCTGTTACCTCTCCCAATTTGCCTACTAATCGGATGTAACACATTAATTTTCAATATATTGCATTATTTTTCATAACATCAAATAGCTCAATAGTAATTAAATTTGTAACTAAAAAAGTTGAGTTATGAGAAGTACATTCAGAGTGTTGTTTTACACTAAAAATCAATCGATTAAGAATGGTAAAGTGCCTGTAATGGGACGTATAACCATCAACAAGACCACAGCTTGTTTTAGCTGTAAAAAAGAAGTGTCTATTTCCTTATGGGATGCCAAAGCTAACCGGGCTAAAGGGAAATCCGAAGAAGCCAGAATGTTAAACCAAGAACTTGATAATGCCAAAGCTCAAATAGCCAAGCATTATCAATACATTTGCGATCATGATAGTTTTGTCACAGCCAAGAAAGTCTATAGCCGCTATGTCGGTTTTAAAGAGGATTCCCACACCCTTATGGCACTTTTCAGGGAACAACTTGAATCATATAAGGAGAAAGTAGGCAAGGAAAAAGCAAAAAGTACATATCTTGGTTTAGTTGCTGATTATAAGAGCACACTGCTTTTCTTGAAGGATAAAAAGCATGTTGAGGACATTACACTTGATGAACTCGATAAAAATTTTATTGAAGATTATTATAATTGGATGTTAGGTACATGCGGCTCGGCCAGTTCTACAGCATTTGGACGTGTCAATACCATGAAATGGTTAATGTATGTCGCTCAAGAGAAAGGTTTGATAAAAGTTCATCCTTTCACCAGTTTTGGATGTAAGCCGGGATATAAAAGACGTTCATTCCTTTCCGAAGAAGAATTGCAAAGACTTATACATATAGAATTGAGGTATAAACGTCAGCAAGCTATGCGTGACATGCTTCTTTTCATGTGCTTCACAGGTCTCGCCTTCGCAGATTTGAAAGCAATTACCTATAAGAATATCCATACAGATTCTGACGGTGGCACATGGCTCATGGGAAACCGTACAAAAACAGGTGTAGCATACGTCGTGAAATTATTGCCCATAGCAATTGAACTTGTAGAAAAATATAAGGGTGATAACAAAAAGAAGGATTCTCCTGATTGCGTTTTCCCCGTTGGTGATTATGAAACCATGAAAAGTAGTTTTAAGATTTTAGGGAAAAAGTGTAATTGCAATATAAATATCACTCCTCATATTGGAAGACATACCTTTGCAGTTTTGGCTATATTGAAAGGCATGCCGTTAGAGACCTTGCAAAAAGTATTAGGACACAAATCGATTCTGTCCACACAGGTCTATGCTGAACTGATCAATCCGAAGGTTGGGGAAGATACGGATAGGATGTGTGACAAAATTGGTTCTGTATATCGCTTGGCCGATTAGAAATAAATTAAAAAAACACCCTTCGGCCATAATGGAGGGTGTTTTTCATATTCATATTCCGGCAGATTGCTATTTCAAGTAACGCCTGAAATCTTTATAGTTCTTTTTGAGTACCTCGTATAACCCGCTTTCCGGATAGAGCAGTTTACCTCCGGTGGCAGTAATTGAGGTATAAGGTATTGCCTTTTCATCCCGTAGTGTTTGTAATGTACGCTTGGAAACATGGAGCATTCGGCATACTTCATCTCCACTTAAATAATGTTCGTCTGCAATTGTCGGACGTAGCCGGTGCCGCCTATCCCCGATTATCACCCGAATTTATCACGAACAATGCGCAAACCAGCACTTATTACCTACGTAACGCAGCTTTCCTGCGCCTGAAGAATGCCGAACTGGGCTATTCCTTCTTCCCGTGGCTGCGTGTGTATGCAGCAGGTACTAATTTGCTGACATTCTCTCCGTTCAGTACCTGGGATCCTGAAATGGGAAGTGGGAATGGTTTGAAATATCCGCTACAGCGCACGGCCAAGATCGGGATTCAGTTTCATTATTAATTAAGAACAGAATAAGTTATGAAAAATATATATACAAAGTTATGCCTGTCGGCAATCGGCTGTTTAATGATGGCATCATGTGATTTTCTTGATGTGGTTCCGCAAGGTACTGCTACCGTGGATGATATCTACCGGACACAATATCAGGCTGAAGGAATGGTACTGTCTTGCTACGCGAATATCCCTAACTATTTCCATCCCCAACAATTTCCTGATTTTACCGGAGGAAACGAAATCATAACGAGCAAAGGAGGAACAACGCGCTGGTTTCATTTCCGCAGTCTGGTTTATGGGGAAGAATCCCCAACAACGACTTATTACTCATTATGGAGCAATACAGCAAAATCTTATCCGCAGGGTGCTGTGAAGAAAGCAGTATGGGAAAGTATCCGCAATTGCTATAATGTGCTTAATAATCTGGATAGGGTATCGGACATTACCCCCGAAAACCTGAGCTGGTGGAAAGGTGAAGCGCTGTTTTTGATCGGGTATTATCATCAGATCATGCTGGAGTACTATGGACCGATAGTTATTATTGACAAGGAAATACCAATGGAAAGTTCTCCGGCCGAGATGATGACCTCCCGTTCTCCTTATGATACATGTGTCGATTTCATTGCCAATAAATATTCGGAAGCAGCTAGATTACTTCCTGGCGTATGGGATTCAAGTAAGAGAAACAGGGCTACCTCTTCTGCTGCCTTGGCTTTCAAGGCTCGGCTGTTGCTTTATGCCGCCTCGCCGTTAGTCAATGGGAATAGTGAGTTTTATTCCGACTTTAAAAACCCCGACGGCACTTTTCTGATTAACCAGACTTATGACCGGGAAAAGTGGAAGAGAGCGATGGATGCTGCCAAAGAGGCCATAGACCTTTGCGAAGAGAACGGTTACAAACTTTATGGAAATTCGACCAATGACTTGGAGCAAGGGAAGAAAAACTATCATGAAGCCTTTGTCGGTGATGGGATCAGTGGTAGCGGATTTAACTGGAATGAAGTCCTGTTTGGCTTTGCTGAACAGGGAACTATTTCCTACTGTATCAAGAATATGGCTCCTCGTGTTGAATTTACAAGTTATTCGACCAAAGGTTTTAGAGGGTCCTTATTCCCGACGTGGGATTGTGTGAGTAGGTATTATACCAAGAACGGTCTACCTTGGGCAGATGACCCCGAGACTAAGAAGCTTGATCCGTATTCCATTGCACCAGGTGATAGTACGGTACGTTTTCACAGGAATCGTGATCCGCGCTTTTATGCCTCTATTGGCTTTGATCGTGGAAATTATGACGTGCAGGGAAAGACAATAGTGCTCAAATGCAGACGTGGTGAAATGCAGCAGAATAATGGCAATGCCAAGGATGAGTATCAAACGGACAACGGTTATTATTGTCAGAAATGGGTGTCTAAATATGATACCTATAATAGGACTACCGATCAAATAACCTACAACCGTTGGTGCTTTCCTTATATGCGTCTGGCCGAACTCTATCTGAGTTATGCAGAAGCGGATTTCGAATATAGCGGCACACTGAGTACTGCCAGTCTGTCCTATTTGAATAAAGTACGTGAACGTTGCGGATTACCTACCTTTGCAGATTCATGGGCAAAAGCCGGTGGTATTCCTTCAGGAGAGAAGTTGCGCGAAATATTACATGATGAACGCTCCATTGAATTGGCTATGGAAGGCAGACGTTTCCATGATATGCGCCGTTGGAAAATTGCCCATACTGAAATGATGCGTTATCAGAAATCCTGGACATTATCCGGAAAAACCGCTGATAGTTTTTATAAACTTACGGACATGAAAGAAACCGGCGTTCGTAATTTTACCGCTCCCAAGAACTATTGGCTTGCTATTCCACAAGATCAGATAGAAGTAAATCCCAATCTAGTGCAGAATCCGGGATACTAGAGAATCAGCTCTTATATAACTAACAATTAGAGGAAAGGACAAAATGAAAAAGGTAATGTGTTTATTGGCAATTATGTTTATGATTGCCAATACTTCGGCACAAACACGGGTGATTGCCCATCGTGGTTTCTGGAAAACCCAAGGATCAGCACAGAATAGCATTACATCTTTGTTGAAAGCGGATTCTATAGGATGTTATGGTTCGGAGTTTGATGTCTGGCTGACAAAAGATAATGGTTTGGTGGTTAGCCATGATGGGATTATTCAAGGGCATAAGGTTGAAGAGTCCACTCTGAAGGAATTAACCGGGTTATGGTTAGCGAATGGAGAATGCGTACCCTCCTTAAAAGAGCTTCTGGAAACAGCTAAGCGGAAAACATCTTTGAAGCTGGTGCTGGAGTTGAAAGCTCATAGTAAACCCGAACGGGAGATAAAAGCTGTTGAAGAGATCGTTTCGATGATAAAGAAGATGGGACTCGAACCCCGGATGATATATATCACCTTTTCGTCTCACGCATTAAAGGAACTGATCCGTCAGGCTCCCACAAGCACTCCTGTATATTATCTGAAAGGGGACTTATCTCCACAACAACTGAAAGAATTGGGTAGTGCCGGACCGGATTATCACTTCTCTGAATTTTACCGTTATACCGATTGGATTGAAAGTTGCCATGCCTTGGGGCTAAAAGTGAATGTATGGACGGTTAATAAAAAAGAGGACATGCAATACTTTTGGGATAAAGTCGACTTTATCACTACAGATGAGCCGTTGGGACTGTTGAAAGATATAATGAAGGTCAAATAGATATATTTTCTGAGATAATGTATAGTCCAACTGATTACCTTTAATAATCTGTTGATTATTTATGTTTTTGGAAAATGAGTTTCAAGTTTTCAAACGACTGTTCATGTTGATACAGTTGAATGCTGATTGAAAACAAAACAATAGCGGAAACAATGAATGTCAATCTTGTATAAGAAGGCAAACGTCCAAATTTATAGTTCAGCTCCATTAATCGAACTGAATAGGGGTATTTGTTAAATAATATAAAATTAGCCAACTAATTCATAGCCAAATTATTGCGAATTAGTTGGCCTTTTTGTATCTTTAGGTATTCCGTGCGACAAGAAGTCGTACAAGTAATTGTTCAGCACTGTGCCTGAACCTATTGTTCTGTCAATAATAGTCTAAAGAGGCGTGCTTTACCAGTCATGGTTTAGTGCGAAGCCCTCTTGACAATGCAGTCCTTTACAGAAATATCCAATGTATAGGCTGTTAGGCTGACTGATATGAGTAACATATGTGAATCGCTACACCATCGTAATAAAGAAATAGCTTACGGATATTTATAAGCTATAGCCAAAAGGTGGGTAGTCAGGATAGTCTTTTGGGAATGTAAGGCTACACGGACATCATACTGGCGGTGGAGGGGCGGGCTCTAAGTC
>OGFW01002054.1_pt1 | contig 13570 bp, 4 predicted proteins | sample 1570991 | NCBI WGS metagenome assembly OGFW01 (sample SAMEA2582074, study PRJEB24529) | metagenome | biome: Human gut stool | place: China | collected 2011
CTGGTGCTCGTTTAATTTATATTGATTCACCAGATTCTAATAAAGTATTCAATATTGCGTTTAGAACAACACCTCACAATAGTACAGGTGTGGCACATATTATGGAGCATTCTGTTCTATGTGGTTCTCGAAAATTCCCATTGAAAGAGCCCTTTGTTGAACTTGTAAAAGGTTCTTTAAACACGTTCCTGAATGCTATGACATATCCGGATAAAACAATGTATCCTGTAGCCAGCAAGAACGATAAAGACTTCCATAATTTGATGGACGTATATCTTGATGCAGTATTCTACCCACGTGTTCGTGAAGATGCAGAAATCGTAATGCAAGAAGGTTGGCATTATGAGCTAGAAAATGCAGATGATGAACTCACCTACAAAGGCGTTGTATTTAATGAGATGAAGGGTGTTTATTCATCTCCTGACTCTGTATTGGAACGCCAAATGATGCGCGAGCTTTTCCCCGATACGACTTATGGTGTTGACTCTGGTGGGGATCCTGATTATATTACAGATTTAACATATGAAGAATTCCAAGAGTTCTACCGTGTCCACTATCATCCATCTAATAGCTATATCTTCTTGTATGGTGATATGAATATTGAAGAGCAATTAGCATTTTTGAATGATGAGTATTTAAGTCATTTTGATGCTATTGAGGTTCATACTGAGGTAGCTCTACAAGCTCCATTTACAGAAGGTAAAGTGGTGAGCTATCCATATAGTGTAGGTTCTGAGGAGCCAACAGACAATCGTACATTGCACTCCTTTGCGTATGTATTGCCTGATGTAACACCAGAACACAGCTTGGCTTTTGAAGTGTTGACACATGCTTTGTTGACATCTCCAGCGGCTCCTCTTAAACAGGCTTTGGTAAAAGCTGGTATTGGCTCTGACGTAAGCGGCTATTATTTAGATAGCATTCGTCAACCTATGTGGACAGTACAAGCTACAGGTTCTAATTTAGATAAACAAGCTGACTTGCAACGTATTGTAGAATCTACCTTACAAGATCTTTGTGACAAAGGCTTAGATAAAGAATTATTAGAGGCTTCTTTGAATAGCATTGAATTTGCTCTTCGTGAAAGTGATTTCGGTGGACGTCCTATCGGTTTAGCGTATATTATTCGTATGATGGATAATTGGCTATACGATAATGACCCGTTGGAACTATTACACTATGAAGAGGCGTTAACGAATATTCGAAACGGCTTAGCTGGTACATATTTCGAAGATTTAATTCGTCATTCTATCTTGAATAACAACCATAAAGTTCTTGTATCTATCTATCCTGAACGTGGTCTTCAAGAGCGCAAAGATGCAGAGGTTAAAGAACATTTAGCTGCTGTAAAAGCGAATATGACAACAGAGGAGATTGACGCAATTGTAGAACAAACAAAACGCCTTAAAATTCGTCAAGAAACTCCAGATAGTGAAGAAGCGTTGGCATCGATTCCATTGCTTGAGTTAGCTGATTTAAATCCTAATATGGAAGCTGTAGAACGCCGTGAAAGTAAAATCGGTAATACTACAGTACATTTTGTACCTACTTTCACAAAAGGTATCAATTATGTAGGCTTGTACTTTAAATTGAATTGTCTCACAGAAGAGGAATTATTCTACGCCGATATTTTAAGTGATATCCTCGGTCGTGTTGACACATCCGAGCGCGGTTATGAAGCACTGGCTAAAGATATCAATATGAATTTAGGTGGATTGAGTTCTGACATTACGGCCATTAGTAAAGATGGTAAGCGCGATGAGTTTACACCTCTTATGATTGTACGTGCAAAAGCATTACATACTAAACTACCTGATTTATGCCGCTTGATTAATGAAGTGGTACAAAAGGCAGATTACAGTGATGATAGCCGTTTAACTGAGCTTGTTCAAGAAAGTAAAGCTATTTGGGATAATGAGGCATTCCGCCGTGGTAATTCTATCGTGAGTCAACGTGTTATGGCTCAAGTTTCTGCAGTTGGTAAGTTTAGAGATAATGGCAATTTGGGGTACTATCAAAAAATCAGCGAGCTAGCATCTAATCCTGCGGCTTTACCATTATTACCAGAAAAATTAGCTGAAGTAGCTCGAAAAATTTTCCGTGCTAATAATGTAGATATTATGTTTGTTGGTGAAGAAGGCGAATTAGAAGCTTTTAAAAACCTAATGAAACCATTGGTTGAGACTTGGGATACTACCGAATTGAGTAATGATGTATTACAAATCACTCGTCTTTCCGGCAATGATGGTATCGTTACAGCTGGTAAGGTTCAATACGTAGCTCAAGGTGGTAATTTCATCGATCATGGTTTCAAACATGTTGGTCCAATGAGCGTATTAGAAACGATATTACGTTATGAGTACCTTTGGATTCGTATTCGTGTTCAAGGTGGCGCTTACGGAGCATTTGCTAATTTCTATGATGATGGCAATATGATTTTCTGTAGTTATCGTGATCCTAACTTGTTAGAAACTTTAGATGTATATAAAGAGTTGCCTCAATACCTTCGTGACTTCACATTGACTGATCGTGAAATGCGTAAATATATTATTGGCACTATGAGCTCTCTGGACTTGCCAATGACACCAGCGTTGCGTGGACCACGTGCAATGGGTATGTACTTCAGTGGTGCTAAACTAGAGGACAAAGTAGAGTTCCGTAAACAAGTGATTGTATGTAAGCCAGATGATATTGTTGCACTAGCAGATGTAGTAGAACCTGTATTGAATGATAATCATATTTGCACAATGGGTAACGAACAAAAAATTAAAGATGCTGGTAATGTTTTTGATAACATTGTGTCTTTAGGCTAAATAACTTTATATCTATAAATGATATTGCTTTAATTTTTAGTTTAACATATCTTTGGATGGATAAGTGGCATATTCATAATGAATATGCCACTTGTTTTCTACTAAAGGAGAGTTCTCATGAAAGGTAGATTTGCGCCTAGTCCAACAGGATATATTCATCTTGGTAATGTGTGGATAGCACTTTTATCATATATCTCTACACGCCAACAAAAAGGAAAATATGTTGTACGGATGGAGGATATAGACCTGCAACGGTCAAAACGAGAATTAGGTGAAGCTTTACTAGATGATTTAGAATGGCTTGGCTTTGAATGGGATGAAGGGCCTCGTGTAGGTGGACCTGAGGTATCTTATTGGCAAAGTGAAAGACAAACATATTATGCGGACATATTAGAACATCTAGCATTAGAAAAGCTAATTTATCCTTGTTTTTGTAATAGAGCACGGCTACAATCTATAGCATCAGCGCCTCATGCAGGAGAAGTAGTTCATCGTTACGATGGTAAATGTAGGCATTTACGTGATTTTGAAATACAAGATTTACGTAATACTAAAGAGCCATCCTTGCGCCTAGCTGTGAATACTTGTGATTTAAATTTTTATGATCGCTGGCAGGGGGCTCAACATATCCATTTAGAATGCGAATTAGATGATTATGTACTACGTCGTGGTGATGGTATGTACGCATATAATTTGGCAGTCGTATTAGATGATATAGCTATGGGAATAACTGAAGTGATTCGCGGTGATGATTTACTAGATACAACCGGGCAGCAATTATATTTATATAATACATTACAACAATGCTATCCCCATAAGCATATAGAAGTTCCTAAGTATGGTCACGCACCACTTTTAGTAGATGTAGATGGAAATAGACTTTCTAAGCGTCAAAAGAGTATTACAATCCGTGAACTACGAGAACAGCAATGGTCTGCATCAAGAATTTTATGGGAATTAGCTGTCGCTGGTGGTCTTATAGATGGAGACAGATATACTCATGGAGAAATAAACCTTTCTGAGTTGATGAATTTAGATCTATCGTGTTCTAGTTTAAGAGAAAAAACAATTGTTATTAAGCGATAATAGATTGATTTTAGTTCTGAAATATTTGCTAAAAGAGTATAATTCTTTAACTATAAAATTCGATATGCTATATTGACAATATTCGATATCCTGTTATAATAGTATACAAGAGGTGGTCAAAATGACAATTCAACAAGCTTTAAATCAAAAAGTGTGGGCCGTTATTGGAGCCACTCATAAAACCGAAAAGTTCGGCTATAAGATTTATAAATGTCTTAAAGATCACGGATATGAAGTATATCCAGTTAATCCTAATATTGCAGAGATAGATGGTAACAAATGTTACCCTAGTCTTTCTGCACTTCCTGTTGTACCAGCTGTGGTAGATTTTGTTGTGCCAGAAACAGCGGGCTTAGCTGCACTTGATGAATGTAAAGAACTTGGCATTCCTACTGTGTGGTTACAACCGGGAGCGGATAAACCATCTGTTGTTGAAAAAGCACATGCTTTAAACTTGCATGTCATTCAAGATTGTGTATTAGTTCAATTACCGTAGGAGGGTATAATGAGCGAATTAAAAGAATTAAAAACTGCTGAATATCAAGATTTAGTAAATCAAGGTGGCGTAACTGTTATTGATTTCTGGGCTCCATGGTGCGGTTATTGCGTACGTATGATGCCAATCATCGAAGAAATTGCAGGTGAGCTTGAAGGTAAAGCTAACTTTGTAAAAGTAAATGCAGATGAAGAACCAGAATTAGCACGTAATTTACAAGTTGAAGTATTGCCTACATTTGTTATCTTAAAAGATGGCGAAGTAGTAGACCGTAAAATTGGCTTCTTGCCAAAAGGCGATCTTCAAGGCGCTATTGAATCTAAATTCTAATAATCGGAATAAAACTATATAAATAGAGGCAAAAAAACCTCATCAATGTATAAAGCATACATTGATGAGGTTTTTTTCATAATTTTTATAGAGGTAAATAAAAAGTATCGTATAAATATAAAATTAAATTAAAATATAAATTTTCATTTTACATAATTCAATATTATTAATAACACAGTGTTTATGCGGATAATTACTTATTTTTGAATGAGTAAAAAATGAAGCATAAGTTTAACTTATTAATTTTTTTATGGAAATTTAAAATAATATATGGTAGTATTATGTTAAATATTGTGAATGTTTAGTGAAAAGAGTGCAATATTTGATTTATTTCTTCATTGTGGGGTGAGAGCCACAAATGTTGGGAGGGAACTTAATATGAATAAGGTATTCAAAGTTGTATGGAGTGCAACGAAGCACGCTTATGTCGTAACGTCTGAGTTAGCTAAGTCTCACCAAAAATCTGCTACTACAATTGTAGCAGCTGTTATTTTGGCGGCTAGCTTTTCTGGAGGTGTTGCTAATGCATCCAGCCCTGAGGATTGGGCTAGAGCTGATCTTATTGGTAGCCAAAGATGGTTAACACCTGATCAAAATGCTTGGGGTCATATGCAAGATCAACATCAAGTTGATCCACAACAATTAGATCAACAGCAACAACAGCAACAACAACAGCAACAACAGCAACAACAACAGCAACAACAGCAACAACAATGGCAACAACAAGTGCCGCAACAACAACAGCGACGTCAACATCCTCAAGTGCCACAACAACAGCAGCAACAACAAATCCCTAAAAAAGGCGGTTCCAATGGTAATACCGTAATTAATAACTACTATACAGTTGTAACTACTGATGTTGAAAATGTTAAGAAAAATACACATAACATTAACGTTGTAAATAAAAAGGTAGATATCAATACTACTAATATTAATACTGTTAATAATAAGGTTGAGAGTGTAAAAACTGATATTAATAAAATCAATGCTAATATTACAAAAATCAACGCTAAAGTTGATAAAAATAGCAAAGATATTGAAGGATTAAAAGGTCAAATTGGCACTAAAATCACTAACATTAAACAAGACATCACAAATATTAACAATAATATTGATGCTAAATTTACTAAAATTAACAATGATATTGATGTAAAAATCGATAATAAAATTACAAAGATCACAAATAATGTTGTTAATAATGTAAATACTAACATTGATGCTAGTGTAAAAAAACATATTGAAGCTAATAATACTAATATTATTAATCAAGTAAATCAAAATATTAAAAATGAAATACAAAACAATAACACTACAATTCTTAATCAAGTAGATCAAAAAATTGAAAATAATAACACTACTATTATTAACAATGTGAACAAAGATGTAGATGTTAAGATTAATGATATTAAAACAACTATCAATAATACGAAAAATGAGTTAAATACTAACATTTCTAATGTTAAAAATGAACTCAATCAAAATATCAATAATGTAGATGTTAAAGTTAGTGATAATAAAAAAGCTATTAACAACTTAACTGTAAATGTTAATAAAAATAGCAAATCTATTGCTGATTTAACTACTAAAGTTGAAGAAAATACAGCTAACATTACTTTCAACAATACTATTGCAATGGAAAACCGTAAACTTATCGGTGATAACAAAAAAGCTATCAACGAGAACAAAAAAGCCATCGATGAATTGAAAGGTAAAGTTGGCACAACAATCAATAATATTAACACTACAATTGATAATAAGATTAATGAAAATAACACTAAGATTATCAACGAAGTTAATAACAATGTAGATGTTAAAATCAACGATAGCAAAACTAACATTATTAGTGAAGTTAACAAAACAATTAATTCTAAGATTGAAGCTAACAACACAACTATTATTAATAAAGTAAACAATGATGTTGATACTAAGATCAATGCCGTTAAAACTGATATTACAAATATTAATAATACTGTAAATAATGTAAGCGCAAAAGTTGATTATAATGGTAAAGCTTTAGCTGATCATGAAGGTCGTATCCAGGCGCTTGAACAAGACAATAAAACTATTAAAACTGATGTAGCTAACACTCAAAATCAAGTTAATATCAATACTAAAGATATTGCTGATTTGAAAGGTAAAGTTGGTCAAAATATTGGTAATGTTCAAGTAGATATTAAAGATATTAAAAACAACATCACTAATATCAACAATAAAGTTGAAGCAAACACAGTTGCAATTAACAAGGTTGATGTAAAAGTTGATGGTGTTAAAGGTGACTTGGATGGCCTTAAAGGTCGTGTTGATCGTCATGACCAACGTTTGGACTACTTGCAAGACAACATTGCAGATAACTCCACACGAATCTCTATTGTTGAAGATGGTGTAAAAGCTAATACAAAAGACATTAATGTAGTTGGCACAATTGCAATGGAAAACCGCACACTTATCGGTGCAAACCAAAAAGCTATCGATGAGTTAAAAGGTCATGTTGGCACACAAATTACTAATATTGAAACTACAATCAATAAGAAGATTGAAGCTAATAATACTACAATCCTCAACAAAGTAGATGGTAATATTGATGCTAAGATTGAAAAAAATAACACAGTTATTAACAATAACATTAACAATGTAAATGCTAAGACTGAAGTTAATGCCAAAGCTATTACAGATAATAGTAAACGTATTGATGCTAATTCTGCTCGTATTTCCAATAATGAAAAAGCAATCAACGACTTAAAAGGTCATGTTGGTACACAAATCACTAATATCGAAAATACAATTACTAATAAGATCAATGAAAACAACACAGTAATCAATAAAAATATTGATGCTAAGATTGAAGCTAATAACACTACAATTCTTAATAAAGTAGACAATAACATCGATGTTAAGATTAATGCTAATAACATTAAAGTTGATCAAAAAATTGATGGTGTTAAAGGCGATTTAGATGGTCTTACTAAACGCGTTGATCAAAATACTAAAGACATCAACGTAGCAGGCACAATTGCTATTGAAAACCGTACACTTATCGGTGCTAACAAAAAAGCTATTGATGAGTTAAAAGGTCATGTTGGCAATCAAATCACAAATATTGAAAATACAATTACTAATAAAATCAACGAAAACAATACAGTAATTAATAAAACTATCGATAATAAGATTGAAGCTAACAATACTACTATTATCAATAAAGTAGATAACAATATTGATGCTAAGATCAATGCTAACAACACAACAATCATTAACAAAGTTGATAAAAACATTGATGTAAAAATCAACGAAAATAACACACAAATTAACAATACAATCAACAAAAAAGTTGGTGAAGTAAATGTTAAGATTGATGGAGTTAAAGGTGATTTGGATGGCCTTAAAGGTCGTGTAGATCGTCATGATCAACGTTTAGACTACTTACAAGATAATATTGTAGATAACTCTACACGTATCACTGTAGTAGAAGATGGCGTTAAAGCTAATGCTAAAGACATTAATGTAGTTGGTACTATCGCTATGGAAAACCGTAAATTCATCGGCGATAATAAAGCTGCAATTGATAAAAATGCAAAAGATATTGATGCGTTAAAAGGTCAAGTTGGCACTACAATTAAAAATATCGAAACTACAATTAATAATAAGATTACAGAAAACAATGTAACTATTAATAAAAATATCGATACTAAGATTGAAGCTAACAACACTGTTATTAACCAAAATATTGATCAAAAAATCAATAATAATAACACAACAATCATTAATAAAGTAGATCAAAACATTGACGCTAAAATCAATGCAAATAACACTACTATTCTTAACAAAGTTGATAAAAACATTGATGTAAAAATCAATGAAAACAACAAACAAATCAACAACACAATCAATACTAAGATTGGTGATGTAAATGTTAAGATTGATGGCATTAAAGGTGACTTGAATGGTCTTAAAGGTGATTTGGATGGCCTCAAAGGTCGTGTAGATCGTCATGATCAACGTTTAGACTACTTACAAGATAATATTGCTGATCATTCCACACGTATCTCTATAGTTGAAGATGGTGTGAAAGCTAATGCAAAAGATATTAATGTAGTTGGTACAATTGCAATGGAAAACCGTAAATTCATTGGCGATAATAAAGTTGCTATTGCAAACAATACTAAAAATATCAACATCAATGCTAAAGCCATCGATGAGTTAAAAGGTCAAGTAGGTCAATCCTCTACAGTTATCAACGATATTAAGAAACAAATTACTAATATCAATGGTAAAGTAGAAAATAATACTACAAATATTGCTAACAACACAACTAATATTGCTAAAAACGCTACAGCAATTAACAACGTAAACGTTAAAGTTGATGCTAATACTACTAATATCGCTAACAATACAACTGCAATTAACAATGTAAACGTTAAAGTGGATGCTAATGCAAAGGCTATCGTAGATAATAGCAAACGTATTGATGCAACTAATGTGAAAGTAGATGCTAACACTACTAACATTGCTAACAATACAACTGCAATCAACAATATAAACGTTAAAGTTGATGGTGTTAAAGGTGATGTAGCTGGCCTTACTAAACGTGTAGAACAAAATGAAAAAGACATCAACGTAGCTGGCACAATTGCTCTTGAAAACCGTAAATTCATTGGCGACAACAAAGTAGCTATTGCAAATAACACTACAAATATCAATGTTAATGCAAAAGCTATTGATGAATTAAAAGGTCAAGTAGGTAAATCTTCTACAGTAATCAATGATATTAAAAAAGAAATTACTAATATTAATGGTAAAGTAGAAAATAACACTACTAACATTGTTAACAATGCTACAAACATTCAAGCTAATGTAGTAGCAATTGCTGATAATAGCAAACGTATTAATGAAAATACTACAAATATTACTAATAACACAACTAATATTGCTAAAAATACTACATCAATTAACAACGTAAACGTTAAAGTTGATGGTGTTAAAGGTGATGTAGACGGCTTGAAAGGTCGTGTCGATCGTCATGACCAACGTTTAGATTACTTACAAGATAACATTGTAGATAACTCTACACGTATTACAGCAGTAGAAGATAATGTTAAAGTAAATACTACTAATATTGCTAATAACACTAAAGCTATTGATGATTTAAAAGGTCAAGTTGGTAAAACAGTTCAAAATATCGAAACTACTATTAATAACAAAATTACTGAAAACAATGTAGTTATTAATAAAAATATCGATACTAAGATTGAAGCTAACAACACTGTAATTAACCAAAATATCACAAATGCAATTACTGAAAACAACAAGGAAATTAACAATACAATTAACAAGGTAAATGTTAAAGTTGACGGTATTAAAGGTGACTTGAATGGTCTTACTAAACGTGTTGACCAAAATGAAAAAGACATCAATGTAGCTGGTACAATTGCAATGGAAAACCGTACATTCATTGGCAATAACAAAGCTGCTATCGACAAGAATACAAAAGCTATCGAAGCATTGAACGGCAAAGTTGGTACTACTATCACTAACATCGAATCAACTATCAATAACAAGATTGAAGCTAACAATACTACAATCCTTAACAAAGTAGATCAAAATATCGATGCTAAGATTACGGCTAATAACACAACAATCATTAACAAAGTTGATAAAAACATCGATGTAAAAATCAATGAAAACAACAAACAAATCAACAATACAATCAATACTAAGATTGGTGATGTAAATGTTAAGATTGATGGTGTTAAAGGTGATGTAGCTGGTCTTACTGCACGTGTAGATCGTCATGATGAACGTTTAGATTACTTACAAGATAACATTGTAGATCACTCTACACGTATCAGTGCTAATGAAGATGCTATTAAGAAATTACAAGGTCAAGTTGGTACAACAGTTACTAATGTTGAAAACACAATCAACGCTAAGATTGAAGCTAACAACACAGTAATTAGAAACGATATCAACACTGCAATTACTAATAATAACACTGTTATTAACAAAAATATTGCAAATGCTATTAGCGAAAACAACACAACAATCATTAACAAAGTAGATCAAAATATTGATGCTAAGATTGCTAATAACAACACAGAAATCAATAAAACTATCAACAACAAAGTTAATGAAGTAAATGTTAAAGTTGAAGCTAATGCAAATGCAATTGCTAATAATAGCAAGTCTATTACTGATATCAAAGCAAATGTTGCTAATATTAACAATAAAGTAGAATCTAACACTACAAATATTGCTAATAACACTGCAGCTATTGCTAATGTAAGCAAACAAGTTACAAATAATACAACTAACATTGCTCACAATGCAACAGCTATTGCAAACATTAGCAAACAAGTTGCTGGCAACACTGCTAACATCACAGATGTAACTGCTAAAGTAAATGCTAATACTGGCCGTATTGAATCTAATACAACAGCTATTAATAACTTAACTGGTAAAGTTGATGCTAACTCTCAAGCTATTGAATCCTTGAAAGGTCAAGTTGGTAAAGGCAATACTACAATCGTTAATGTAGCTCAAAAAGTAGAAAATATTACTCAAAACATTAACGCTCAAAACAGCAATATCCAAGCTAATACTGTAAACATTCAAAATAATACTTCCAATATTAATAACATTAAAGCTAATGTTGTTAACGTTGAAAAGAATGTAAACAATATTAAAGCTGATGTGACAGTAGTTAAAGCTGATATCACAAACATCAATGCTAAAGTTGATCAAAAAATCAACATTGTAAATAATAATATCAACAACATTAGTGCTAAAGTTGATAAACAACTCAATATTGTAAACAACAATATTTCTAATGTTCAAAATGATGTTAAGAACATTGATACAAAAGTTACAAACATCGATAATAAAGTTACAAATATCGATAGCAAGGTAAATGATATTGATGTGAAAGTTAATAATCAAAATACTGTAATCAACAATATCAAAACTGATGTATCTGGTTTGAAAGATCAAGTTGGCAAAAATACTGAAGCAATTAAGAACTTACAAAATGTAAGCGCTGATGTAAACAAAGTAAAAGAACAAGTTAATGTTAATACTCAAAAAGCAAATGCTAACGAAGAACGCATTAAAAATGTTCAAAGCCAAGTTTCTGTTAATACTGAAGCAATCAAACATAACACTGAAAACATCAATATTAACAAAGCAGCGATCAAGCAAAATGCTGAAGCAATTCAAAATACTAATGTAACTGTACAAAAAGTAATCAACAAAGTTGATGAACATAGTAAAGTTATTAACGATGTATCTAAACAAGTTAATACTAATACAACTAATATTGCTAATATTAATAATGTTGTTAACCAAAATACAACTAATATTACAAATGTAACTAACCAAGTTAATGCAAACACAAGCAATATTAGTAAAGTATCTAGCCAAGTTAATACAAATACTACAAACATCAACACTCTAAATGCTAAAGTAGATACTAATGTTACAAATATCACTAAGGTAGATAACCGTGTAACTACAGTAGCTAACCAAGTTAATGAAAATGCACAATTAACTAAAGCTGTTGGTACTCTAGCACTAGAAAATCATGAAAAAGTTAGTGTATTAGGTTTACAAGTAAACAAAAATACAGAAGACATTTCTAACAATGCAACAGCAATTGCAAATGTAAATACTAAAGTTGATGAAAACGTTAAATTAACTAAAAACATTGGTGCTATTGCATTAGAAAATAATGAAAAAGTTAATGTATTGGGCTTACAAGTAAATAAAAATACTCAAGATATCAGTACATTAGCAGAAGCTGCAAATTATAGCTTGAAAGCTTCTAACATTGCATTACAAGATCATGCAACACTTGTACAACATGATGCACAAATCGCAGAAAACTCTCGCCGCATTAGCAGCGTAGAACGTGATGTTAAAGTTGTAGGTGCTAATGCAGCAGCTTTGGCAGCATTGAAACCTATCGAATACCATGAAGGTCAAAAAGCTCAAATTATGGCCGCTGTTGGTACTTACAAAGGTAAAACATCTACTGCGTTGGGTGTAGCTCATTATGCAAATCCTGATTTGTTAATTCATGCTGGTGCAGCTTATGGTGGTGACCATAGCGTAATGGCAAATGCTGGTGTAACAATCGGTATTGGTAATGCTCCTACAGCTCCTAAAGCATCTCCTGCAACTGTAAAAGTTCTTGAAGACAAAGTGGCTGATTTGCAAGCACAAAACAAAGAAATTCGTGAACTTCTTGATAAAGTGATTGCACAACAACCACAACAAGCTCCAAAAGCAGCTGTAAAAACAACTAAATAATATGCCTCCCAACCGATGGATTACATAATAATCTATCGTAGGTATAGAAACCGCGTAGCAGAAATGCTACGCGGTTTTTTTATGATCCAATTATTATTTATTTTCGAACATATGTATCGGAGAAAAAACGAGAAAAATAAAGATTATGAAAGAAAAATATAAAAAAGTGGGATAAAAATGGATTTTTTATTGTGAATGGTGGGGAATTGTGGTAGAATTTACCATATAGTGGTGGATAAGGAATAGTAAAGGGCGGTGATACGTATGTTCATGGGAGAATATAATCACACCATTGATACAAAAGGGCGGATGATTATACCCGCGAAAATACGTGAACAACTAGGCGAAGTATGCATTGTTACTAAGGGCCTAGATAACTGCTTAGCTATTTACACCGAAGAAGCGTGGAAGAAAATTTCTACAGCTTTACAATCACAATCCTCCACTAAAGCTAGCGTACGTGCCTTAAAACGTTTTGTTTTTGGTAGTGCTGCTGAGCTTGAATATGATAAACAAGGTCGTGTCCTCATTCCTGTACCACTACGTG
>OGFW01002057.1_pt1 | contig 13554 bp, 9 predicted proteins | sample 1570991 | NCBI WGS metagenome assembly OGFW01 (sample SAMEA2582074, study PRJEB24529) | metagenome | biome: Human gut stool | place: China | collected 2011
CCTTATGCTCAATGGTACTTATTGGTCTGTAGTAAGAAAAATCAGGGTGGATTAAATCTCCTGCCTCTGCATCAATCGTATTAAAGACAGCATCATAACGATATCCCGCCTCAGTAAGAACACTGGTAACCCTAGTTTCGTAATTATCAATAACATCTTGAACATCGGTAAAAGTCTTTATAGAAGTCCAAAATTTCTGAAAGACTTCTGAAGCGACAACATGCTTTTTGAAAGATATAAAATAACTTTGCAAATGCTCATCGAAATATTTGGTCTTTCTAAAATTCGTCATTCCCCAAAAGTCAACACTCTCTCGTTGTTCAAAGTCTTCAACAAGGTCAGACATATCCCAAAGAGGACCAAAGCAAGTATCATTCATGAGTGTAACCGAATCAAAATCTGCTAACCGTTCGAATCCAACATGAGTCATACCATCTCTCCAGGCCGCAAAATCAAAGCCTAGATTCTCTCTCTGAATAACTTCAGCTATGCCAAGCTCTTTAAGAGTTAATGTTGCCGATTCCGTTAGTCGACTATTTGAAATCACAATAAGTTTAGAAAAAAGTGGTCGAAGTTGCTCCAATTGGTAGAGCACATGACCACTTAATTCGTCGTACTTATTATAATGAACATACAATAAGAGACGTTTCATTTATTCTTGAATCTCCCATTTTCCATTTCTCTGAACCATACCAGTTGCAGAATCTTTAGCAGACTTATCATCATCTTCAATATCATTTCGATTTAAGAGAATAACTGGTGAGTTATCTGAATCAGCAAAGGCAATCATCTGATCCTCCTTATCTCGGACAGAAACCTGAAGCTTAAGCTTAATGTTATTAAGATGGGCAAGACTACATTTATATGTGAGTGTTTTTCTTCCAGAACCACTTGTTTTATTGTCCATGGAATTGTCATTGTAAATCCAGATACCACGGTCAATATCCGTTAAGGAAAAGGCAATATAGGTCTCAATATCCTCATTGACATCATATGAAATCTCAAATGAAATATCTTGGTCAGGACTGATAATATTGTCATTCAAGAGTTTCACTTGTAAATCAGTGATTTTAGGATTTTCAACAACAACGTCGTCGTTTGAAACCTTTTGACCAGCAGCATTATCAAAACTATATTGGTTAGCAACTTCGTCTGGATCACCAACCACTTTTACCAAACCATGTTCAATCAGAACTGCTTTATTGCAGTATTTTTTTACTGCTGACATATCATGGGTAACTAAGATAGTTGTTTTTCCAGATTCCTTACGTTCCATGAAATAATCATTACACTTACGCTGGAAAGCTTCATCACCTACAGCTAAGACTTCATCCAGGATAAGGATATCCCCTTGAGCCTTGATAGCAACTGAGAAAGCCAGACGAACCTGCATACCACTTGAGTAGTTCTTCAACTTTTGATTCATGAAATCATGAAGTTCAGCAAAGTCTACAATGTCATCATACATGGCATCTACTTCTTCAGTTGAAAAACCAAGCATTGCACCATTCATATAGACATTCTCACGACCAGTTAGTTCTGGATTAAACCCAACCCCAAGCTCAATGAAAGATACCAACTTACCATCAATGGTAACCTTACCTTTTTCAGGAACATAAATCTCAGAAATAATTTTTAAAAGAGTTGATTTCCCAGAACCATTACGTCCAACAATTCCATAAAAATCACCTTTTTCAACTTCAAAAGAAATATCTTTCAAGACATGTTGTTCAGTATACCCTTTAATTCCTTTAAAGCGATTGACTAGAGTCGTTCTCAAACTCTGACTCGCCTCAGTTGGTAATTTAAAATACTTACTTACATGATCTACTTTTACAGCAATATTATTTGACATTATAGAATCTCCGCAAATCGTTTAGCATTTCGATTAAAGACAAGGAAACCAATGATAAAAATCACTACAGGAATCGCATAAGGAACAAAAGCAATCAATTTATTATTAATAATATCCCAACCTCTTGGGTTAACTGGATCAATAATAAAATGACGCATATCCTGTAAAATCTGAGCGATTGGATTCAACATCATAACCTTTGCAACAAACGTCTGGTTTCTTTGAAGAAGGTAAGTGATGGAATAGATAATTGGGCTTGCATACATACCAGCTTGAAGCACAACTTCCCAGATAGGACCAATATCACGATATTTAACAAAGAGTGCTGATAGAATAAAAGCAACACCCATTGCCATCAATAACACCTCAATAAAGAGAGGAATGATAACCAAAGTATTGAAACCGATTGGAACATGGTTAATTAAGGCAAATACGAAAACAACCACTAGGTTAATCAAGAAATTAATCGCAGCTCCCAGTACTGATGAGATAACAATTGTTTGTTTCGGAAAGTTTAATTTACGTAAGAGATCCCCGCGTGAAACAATGGAAAGCATCCCCATATTGGTAGCCTCCGTAAAGAAGCCCCAGAAAATCATGGCCAAAAGCAAGCCTACTGCATAGTGTGGTGTCCCATCATCAAATCTCAAGAAACGAACAAAGACAAGGTACATAATTGTAAACATCATCAAGGGTTTCAAAATAGACCAAAGATAACCAATGAAAGAACCTTGATAACGCAATTTAAAATCCGTTTTAATCAGTTCCTTAAGTAAAATCCTATTTTTCTGACTAAAGAAATTCATTTAGTCCTCCTTATACATGAATTTTGTCAAAATCAAACTCGTAAATACGAAGGTATGAAAAGCCCTGTTTTTACGATAGCCATATGTTTTCAAACGACGATAACGCTCTCTGAATCCTTGGTCCATAATGGTCACAAAGTTTTCAACCAACTCTCTATTTTCAGCATTCAAGGGCAAAGAAAGAAGATTTTCCGCCTGATTCTGACTAGCCTTAATCAACTTCCAATATTTGTTGAACAAGGTCTGAGGGCGAATCCAATTCTGCATACGTTTCCGAAGCGTTCTAGCTCCCAAGACATTATCCGCATGCTGACGGTAAAGCTCTGTTGGCTGGTCAATATAAACGAGATTGCCAAATGCTGACGCAAGCAAACCTAAATACCAGTCATGCATCAAAAGCTCGTTCGTTTCCTCACCAGTCCATAATTCAGCCAGAGCATGATTGATTAAAGACACTCCACCTGTAACAGTGTTTTCTGTCATTTCTTGAACCAATTCCGTATTGGCATGATCAGACTGAGTACGAATCATACTCTCATGAAGTACTTCTAAATCTTGATTCACAACCTTTAAATCCGTATATACCAAAAGGGGTTTATCAGATGGGTAGTGACTTGCTTTCTCAAGTTGAAGAGATAGCTTCTCTGGTAACCAAGTATCATCCTGGTCTGAGAAAAGATAGTAGTCAGATTCTTGATACTTCAAAAGCGTAAAGAAACTCTTTATAACACCTAAATTTTCAGTTTGATCAGGATTGATGAAAACAATGCGATCATCTTCTGAAGCGAAACGTTTGATAAGGTCTCTCGTTTTATCCTTAGAACCATCATCACGAATTAACAAAGTCCAGTCAGTATAAGTCTGTTGCTGAATACTCTCTATTTGCTCTGCTAAAAAGTTCTCGCCATTATAAGTAGACATGAGAATAGTTACTTTCATGATAAAAATAGCTCCTCGTATTCACCCACGATTTTTTCCCAGGTGTAATTTTCTTTCATATTTGCTTTAGCAGCATTTCCCAAGTCCTCGAATGACACTTGACCATCTACAGAATCGATAAGCTGAGACAAATTCCCATCCTCTTTATTCCAATACAAGGCGGTCTCCTGAGCAACCTGATGGTTAAAGTCTACATTATAGATAAGGTTGAGGTCCGTTTGAGCCAAGGCCTCTAATAAGCCTGGATTCGTTCCACCTACTTCATGTCCATGAATATAAGCAAAGGCTTGGTTACGGATATACTTAAGCAAGTCCTGATCATAGACAGTCCCCACAAACTTCACACGTTTATCTTTATCAAATCCTGTTATCTGTCGTAGTTCATCAAAGTAAGCATTTCCTTCATGATTACAGATGATAACAAGATCACGCTCTGTAGAGGACTTCATAAATTCACGAATCGCAGTTTCGTAATTGTTTTCAGGAACAAATCGACCCAGTATCAAATAATAATCTTTTTCTTGAGTTTGCCATTTCTGATACCAATCTCGAACAGGGGCATTCTCAGCAGTCAAAGTCGTCTTAGATAAGTCAGTTCCATAAGCGATGAAAGTCGTTCTAGACCACGGATAGGTATTTTGAATATAAGTCTCAATACCTCGGTTATCAGAAATAATCAAGTTCGCATACTTTGTCATCTCTTTTTCAGAGTATTTGAGATAGCTTTGAACAGGCTTAGACCACTTAGCACGTTTCCATTCCAAACCATCAGGATTGACTAACAAAATGCCACCAATGGACTGAATTTTCTTGGCAAAATGAACAATGAAGGCACCAATGGTATTTCCTAAAATATAGAAAATTGGGGCTTGAATTCCCTCTTTTTTAATAAGTTTCAAGCTATAATTGATAGCCATCATATCGTAAGCTATGACACGTGCAGGACCTAGCTTTGGAGGATTGACCGTAAAACAATCCGCACCCTTATAGTCAAAATGCTTGCCAGTACTTTCGTCAGATAAGCAAGCCACGTGATAACGTATAGCAGGCGATACCTTATGAGAAATCAATTTCTCAACAAATGTCTCAAAACCACCGTATTGAGCAGGCAAACCTCTACTACCTATGATAAAAATATCCTTCAAAGTTTACCTCCATTCGTCACATCTCTCAAATACACAGAATTATACATAGTAGCTTTTATTATACCATTTTGGAAGGTATTTTGCATGATTGGACAGAAAGAGTAAAACAAAAAGGCCAGTCAAAAACGGCCTTTTCCTTCTTAATCATAGATAACGAGATTTTACCTTAATTCATTTTTTTAAGCTGAAATATTTTTTTCACAGCAGATTTTACACTCTTGGTTAGAGCTTTTCGGCTGTTCAAAAAATCGATATCTTTCTGAGTTATTTTTTTATGACGCAATTCATCGTCCTCAATCTTTTCAGTTATATTAGCATAAACACTCTCAAGAGAATATCTCTCTTTTAAACTTGGAACAGCTTGCACTGCTTCAAGTTTCTCTTGGTCAAATCCATCAAGGACCTCTGAAATCATTCTAGTCAAGGCATCCAAATCACCCAAAGGGTAGATATGACCTTGCTCGTTCATATATTCGAAAGCAGATTTATGTCCCGCATTATCTGATAAAATTGTTGGAATACCATTTAAAACAGATTCAACATAAACGAGACCAAACGTTTCCATACTAGATGGGAAAATAGCTAAATCCTTATCAGTAATCTCTGACCAAGGATCATCTAAATACCCCAAAAATGAAACATTTTTCAAATCGTGCTCTTCGATATAATCATCACAGAGTTGTTTATAATCCTCATCCCATGCACCTAAAAATACAAGTTCAGTTCCTGCTAAATCAAGCATCTGAAAAGCTTTTATTAACTCAAGCTGATTCTTTCTCTGAGTCAAGCGTCCAACTGAAACGATACGATGTTGATTATTGGATTCAGTTTTTACTCCTTCTTTAGGTTCAATTTGAGTATAAGGTGCGAAGGAATAAATCTTCCTATTTGGAAAACACTTTTCTAAATCCTCGGTCAAAGCTCCTGTGACAGCAAAGATTTCATCAGAAAACGTGTCTATAAAGTCTAGTTTTTCTTTATAGTAACCGAACTCCCCCTCAGGAAATTCATGAATCAACCAAAAATGTTTGACATGCTCAAAAGCTGCAGCAAGTGCTCCTTGAAAAACATTGACTGTATTACTGATAACAAGATTCACCTTGTTATCTACAATAATATTTCGAATGTCTTTGACATTCTTATTATAAGAATTCACTCGCAAAAAATGATTGCCTGGCGAACCACCCGGTGCTTCTTCCCACCACCATTTAACAGCTGAAAGACCATAGGTTTCAATCCCTGCTTTCTGAAGTTCTACTTGATATTCCTCTTGAGATGGAACCTTGTAATCAGGAAAAACGTTTAATACACGATATCCTTTTTTTACAAGAAATTTCATAAGATTGACTATCGAAATTTCGGCACCATTATCCAGAGTCCCCGTCGGAGAAATAAATAAAATTGTTTTAGTCATAAATTATGCAAATACCCCCCAGTAATGGAAAAGAATCAGATACATAGCCACTAAGAAATTAGCAATTAAAGTCAGAGTTGCTATCTTCAATCTTTTCTGTCGAGATAAATCAATCTTAGCTGTGTTAGCGACTAGCGGCAACAAAAGAATGATAAATGGCGTGAAATAACGTCCTTGAGCACCAACTGATATATTAGCTCCCTGACCAAGAACAACTGGTGTCCACTGCATATACATTACTGTAACAGCGGCTAAAACCTCTAGTAGGAAGAGAATCCAAGATGCATTAGCAAAGTCTTTTGTAAAGAAATCCTTCTTACTTGATAGGAATAAAATGGTAAGAACGATGATATCAATAAAGATTAACCACAGTGGCATTTGTAAAGTAAGGTTACCAAGATAACCGAACATCCCAAGTGACAAGATACCATTCAAATTGTCATTCAACTCAGGATTAAAGAGTGTATTACGCAAAACCTCGCCATAATGACGAAGACCGCCCTGATTCTTCATTAAGAACTGAAGAACCACTACAAGGCCTACTACAAAGAGAAGGTAGAAAACTACTTTATATTTTGAAATAAAGGTCTTAATGGCTTGCACTGGACGATTTAGAAAGGCAAGGAAACCTTCAAACTCAAGTGGTACAAATGGAATCAGCCCCAATAATAAAACGTTATTTGGCTTAGTTGCTAACAGTAAAATCGCAAGACCTATCACCTGGATAAAATTACGATTGGTAAAACGTTTAGAATAGGCAAGATTCGTAATAAAACCGAGAGCCAACATCACTTCCAAATAGTTCATCACATCATAAGAAAGTGACGAAGCTTGCTGAACCATAATAGGTAGCAGCGAAATAAACATTAGGGCTGTTTTCCCATACTTGAAATAACGTATTAAAAAGTAAATTCCTAGTATATAGGCCAGTGCATTAAAGATGCGCCCCATATAGATAATCATCCCAACTGTAGGACTAATCCAACTTCCAATCGTCATCCCTATCAACTGTGGAATAAAGGAGATTGTTTTTAAACTCACACCAAATTGAAAAGGTTCTTTACTCATATCAATCTTTTGAGCAAAAATCTGTTTATATTCCGCTAACTTAACCTTATCATTACTTGGAATCTCATCCATCCACTTAAAAGATGTATCGGTTGGTTTATGGAAAGTTTCCCAAGTCATTCGCGCGTGGTTTGTTTCGTCTGGCACACGATTAATTGGAAATACAAACATAAATGAGAAAATAAAAATCGTCGCTAAGATGAAAAATAAATTTTCAACTTTTATCTGTTTAATTTTGTTCAAAATAGGTCACCATATCATCTTTCTTACTTAAGGTACAGTTTTCAAGAACAGTCCGATAAGCAGCATCTGCAATTTTCTGTCTTAATTCTGGAGATAAAACCAAGGCTTCAAGCTTGTCGAACCACTCTTCATCAGTAGCTAACAATCCTGTTTCACCATCAACAACCGCATCTGAGAAAGCTCCTATCTTACTTGCTACTGTTGGCACCTTCACCAAGGCAGCTTCAATCCACTTAATCTCTGACTTCGCACGGTTAAAGATTGAATCCACAAGCGGTGCTAGATTAATATCAACCTCACTAATCAAGGCAGGCAATTTATCCCAGTCCACATAATCGTGAGTTACAATTTGATTTTCAAAGGGCTTCATATCTTGTGGGATATCCAAAATCCCGACAATATGTAATTGGACATTGCTATATTTTGTAAGCAGTTGCTTAATAGCTGGTTTAATCAATTCAAAATTCTCATTATGACTAATTGAACCAGAGAAATAGCCAATCTTAACAATATCAGATGTTTGAGAGTAATCTTTGATATATTGACTACTAATAGCGATTAAGTCATCAGAAGCCAAGTTGCGATTAAGTAAAACCTTACTTTGGTACTTATACAACTCCTCCTGCAATTGGTTAGTCGAAGTAATGGCACCATCACAGTTTTCTAGCATATAGCCATAATTTCGAACACCAGCATCATAGTTTCCTTTTTCAACCGAATTAAGTCCTTGCGTATAACTCAATTGGTCTGTATAAACCGTATCAAAAACCAAATCATCAATATCAAAGAAAACAGGTTTTCCATATTCCTTAGCCAAATGACAGAGACGCAAAAGCTCAGGTGAAATTGGTGAACGGTAAATGATGATGTGACTAGCATTTTGAGCCATCGATAATTGGAAATCAGATAGGTTAACAACTTTGACTGCAAAGCCATGCTTGCGTAATTGTTCTGCCTTGTTCAAGACACGGTAACGGGTACATTGCGGAATAATATTTTCAACCCCATCAATCAATAGAATATATTGATCACGTGGAACAGCCTTAAATTTATTCACAATATCTTCCAGAATTGACACTGGATAATCAGTTTTTTCTGCAACAAAGTCCAACAAGTCAGGGACTTCTGAATCACGATCCAGACCTTGCCACAAGAACTGGTCTTCATCATAATTTTTCAGAGCCGTATATTTTACCAAAGGACTACCTGCTTTGAGCATCTTAAGCGGGTGGATATACATGGCAGAATCTTCGTATTCTTGCACGACCGCATCGAAACGATAACCCAAATCGGCAAAATGCTTGGTAAAACGTGTCTCATGTCGACCAATAGCCTTATCACGAGAATCTGTATCCGTCAAATGTGTCCAGTACTCATAAAAGTCATCATCGTTTAGCATGAGCTTTTCAATAACTAGGAAATAAGATTGAAGATGCTTAGGAATGTAGCCATAAGGATTCTCTTTAGTAACATCCTCTTGCTCTTCTCCAAAGGAAATCCCCCAGAAATCTAGTTGCTTATCAGCCATTTCCTGGAATACTTGAGACAAATCTCTCATAGGACCAATATTAGTATCATTCACCAAGAGGAGCTGGTCGTAATCTTTAAGCTTATCTTTACCAAAGGCAAAGATTCCTTCTCTAAAGGCTGCAGTATCATATCCCTTGTTATCACGAGTCAGAACACTACCGTAGGTCTCAAGGGTATTAATATCATCATCGTGAAGCTGTCCATTGACAACTACAATAACATCATCTACCAATGGAGCCAAGGCTTGCAAGAAACGTAATTTATATTCTTGAAGACGAGCTTCAGACTCAAAAATAACATAAACCAACGCTTTCTTACCATTATGTGACAAGGCGGAGCGTTGACTATTTCTGAGACGTCGTAACTGACGAACCTTAAGTGGTGTCATTCGACGACGTAGCTGTATCACTTTGACTTTTAAAGCTCTCAAATAATTTTTAATAGCTTTTGGATTCTTAGCAATTACTCCTGCTGTCTTTATAGGTGTGATAAGGGCATTACCTAAACGATATGACAGTGAACTTCGGATAAGCTCCATCTCTTTATGAGCATCCTTCAATCTCTTAGATTGTGTATACTTTCTTCGTTCAAGTTGATCACGTTCTTTTTTCAAGCGATTAACATAGTCTGTCACTTCATCGTGATGTTTAAGCAAGCTATCCAACCTCTCTTCCAAAACCATGAGGTTATCACAAACTGCCTTGTAAACTTCATGAGGAAGCTTATCAAGGTACTTCTCAAGAATGTCAAGATAGATTTCATAATGGTAGCGAACGGAGTCACGTCCAGAAATTGATCCTGTTTCAAAGACACGATAATTAAGCTTAGTGCTTGGTTGATATACCGCTTTAGCACCGTTATTAATGATTAAGTTCAATAAAAAGTCATAATCTTCAAGCTTTTTACGATTTAACTTCTCATCATAACGAGTATTTCCAATAATACTTCTACGAATCAAAGAACAATTATCAATAAAACTAGCATTTAGGAAAGCAGTTAAGTCAAATTCACGGCTTTTAAGATAGAACTCTTCTTTTTCTGGGTTAAAAAGATCACAGTACACGATGTCAGCATTTGTTTCCGTCAACTTACTATACAACTGTTCCACATAATCCGTATCGAGGTAGTTATCACTATCTACAAATAGCAAATAATCACCTCTAATAAGCTCGAGTCCTAAATTTCGATTATTTACCACTCCAAGGTTTTCATGAGTTTCAAATTTTGTCTCAAAAGGTGAATCCTTCAAAACCTCTTGGATAATTTGAGTTGAACTATCCGTCGAACCATCATCCAAAACGATTAATTCGATATTAGTATAGGTCTGATTAAAAACACTTCGCAGACACTGCTCAATATACTTTTCATGATTGTAACAAGTCACAACCACTGAGATTAAATTATTCATTTTTCCATCCATTTTGTTTAACAAAATATCAATTAGTACCTGATAATTACTAATATTACTAAGCTTCAAAGATTGACTAAAGTAGTAATCTTTGAAAGTGCATACCACCTTAATTATACTATAGTTTATACAAAAAAGAAAAAGTCCTCTTGCTATTGAGTAACAAAAAAAGCAGAATACAATTCTGCTTTTTACTGATTTTCTGTGTTATTCATTTATACAATAGTTATTTTCTGTTTTAGTTCTTATATAAATTAACAAAAATATAAAAGTTGAAAATAGCGAAATAGTAAAAGAAAGTTTAGCTAACAAAGTATAAGAATAAGTCACTTTTAAAATATGAGTTCCTGGTGGAACTGTTACAGCAGTTGAAGACCATTCACTTAACGAGCTCAATACTTTTTTTCCATCTAAATATACTTTTTGGCCTTTATAAAAATAAACTGGAAGGTAAGCTATTTCTGATTTGTTATGACTATTAGTAAACTGGAAGGTAGCATCACTAGCTGAATAACTACTCTGTTCACTATTAACCAACTGTTTGTCTAAATAGACTTCATGTTGGACAACTCTCCACCTTGGATCATCGGGCATAATATTTGTCTTAGTTCCTTTACTTATTTCATTTGTATAATCCGGAACAAACACAGAATGTGTTAATTTATAATAATCATTCCTCTTTGATAATTCTCTAAAAGTAACTTTAACCGGCTCTTCAGCAAGAAGCTTACATGTCTTCGTCACACTAACAGTATTCATAGATATGGCTAGAATAATGAACGAAACATAAATATATTTCTTTAATTTAAATAGAACAACAGCTAATAAATAAGATAAAAATATTGTTGTAAAGCCATTTAAACGCCACGGAAATTGTATTACTTTAAGCAAATCTAAAGGGAATTTCTCCCAATTCACTAAACAAGTAGTGGCTAAAAGTAAGCATAAACTAATTACAAAAAGTATACGCCATATTTTTTCTATATATCGTAATCTGAGACAGATAACTACTACAGAAATAAAAAGAACAAACCCAACTTGCTTATCTAGTTGATTGACTAAGTTAACCATAATTAACTGTTTGAAATTAAACAATTGATTATTTAATGGAAAAGTAACTGGGGAAGATAACTTTGTAAATAGTATTTGTTCAATCAGTGGAACGATTTGAAATAATGACATCAAAGTACAAGATAATACTGCATTTATAAGAGCCATTATTCGCTTTTTTCTTTCATTAGCACAAACCAAAAATATCAAAAGATAAATCGTAAGCAATAAGGTAGCTATAAAAACAGATAATAAATGAGAGTAGACTAGCAATGTCATACCAATAGATAACATTGGCCATTTTCTATAATCACCTTTAAAAACTTGGTATGCCCCAGCAAATATCAAGGGTAAAAACGCCATGGCTAAAATTTCACCCGTGGCAAACCTAATTAAAATATTATAACTTCGATATGTACTAAATGTATATATAATTGCAAATAAATAACCTACAATTTTTGATTTTGAGATACTAGTTGCTGAGTAAAAAGAAATAGATAGTGTTATAAATGTTATGATAAACAGATAAAAGTACCACGCAACCCATATACTATGAACAAAACTAAAAATTATATAAAAAGGGTAATAGATTAAAAATGGATAAAAGAAATTAATTCCCTGACCACTATTGTAGAATGTTTTAAAATTAATTGGACTATCAAAAATATTTGATAAACCTAACATTCTATCTAAGTGAAAATGTAAATCATCACCATATAAACTTCCTTTTGAAAACAAAAAAGGAAAAAGAAAAATGAGTGAAAATACTATCATGATCAAATAAGGTTTGACTCTATTAAAGATATTATTTTTCATCTATTTTTATTTCTCCATCAATTATTCGTCTTCTGACTCTTCACATATTGTTTCATAAGGATATTTGCTATCCATTTTGGCCAAAAGAGTTGGTACATATACAAATCTTCTTTACTACGAGTATTATCAGCAATAGTCTTAGAAGTCTCAGATTCCTCATGAATTCGGTGACACATTAGCTTATCTGACACATAAACAAAACGTCCCTTGTATTCACTAATCTTATACCAAGCATACCAATCAAGGCTGACCTTCATTCCCTCATCAAAATAGAAATTCTTCAATTTTTCAAGATTATAGGTGACAGCTGGACAACAAATTGGATTACCAAAAGCCATTACACGGTTACGCCAAAAATGACTACTAGGAAATAGATTCATTGTGTTTAGCATCAAAGTCTTAATCTTTAGGTTTGTATTTGCAGGAATCTTAAGACCATTTTTTTCTTCAAAATAATCAGAATATCCGATTAGTACATCACTATACTTATCCATCTTGGACAATACTTTTTCTGCATATCTTGGCTCATAATAGTCATCCTGATGGGCTATTGTAGCATACTGGGTAGTCACAAAAGATAAAGCATTATTCCAATCTTTCCCAATCCCACCACCTACACTTGTATTAAACGGAATAGCATATTTTTGGCAAATACTTTCGATAAATACACTTGGAGTAGAAGTATACAAAATGATATTACTTTTTACGGTTTGGCTTAATAACGAGTTTATACAATCCTCTAAAAAAGGACTATCCCCGTAAGCACAGATTACAAATGTATGATCATTCCACTGAGTCATATTTTTGAACTTCCTTTCTTCTCATAGTTACAAAGACAATCCAACTAGCAATTGTGTAAAACAACATAACAATAACAAAACTAAGCCCCGCTCCAAACAAGCCAAACTCCCTCATCGTCAGAGGCGTAAGAATATTCGTCAATAACGCCATTGCGCCATAAACATAGAGTAGATAGACTTGTTTCCTCAATATAATTAAAAAATCACCTATGACAGAAGCTATAGAATATAAAAAGCCGGAAAGCACTAAAATAGTAAGTAATAAACTATAATTTGATAAATCAATACCACTTATAATATTTAAAATAGGAATTCCTATCAAATAGGCTAGTATTGATACTACCAGTCCCAAAATCATAAGTAATAATAAAATCTTACGAATCATAGCATTAAATGTATGAAATCTTTTTAAAATTGCTAGAAAAGAAAGGTGTAACGAGATCGGAAGAGCGTCGTGTAGGGAAAGAGTGTAGATCTCGG
>OGFW01002074.1_pt1 | contig 13411 bp, 10 predicted proteins | sample 1570991 | NCBI WGS metagenome assembly OGFW01 (sample SAMEA2582074, study PRJEB24529) | metagenome | biome: Human gut stool | place: China | collected 2011
GTAAATCAAGAAGAAATCTTTCTTTTTTCGTATTTTTGTCCCAATATGCACGTTTAATCCAAATAGGTAACGAACATTTGCGAAGAGAATGAAAGTAATTGATTTAATAAATAACAGCAAAAAAACAGCCTTTTCTTTCGAAATCCTCCCTCCACTGAAGGGTACGGGGATTGAAAAGTTATATCAAACAGTCGATACGCTCCGGGAATTTGACCCGAAATATATCAATATCACCACGCATCGCAGCGAATACGTATATAAAGACCTCGGCAACGGCCTGTTTCAACGGAACCGTTTGAGAAGACGTCCGGGAACTGTCGCTGTGGCTGCTGCCATTCAGAACAAATATAATATCACCGTAGTTCCGCATATTCTGTGCAGCGGTTTCACACGCGAAGAAACTGAATATGTACTGCTTGATCTCCAGTTTCTGAATATCACCGACTTGTTGGTGCTGCGCGGAGACAAGGCGAAGCATGAGTCTGTATTTACTCCGGAAGGCGACGGATACCACCACGCCATTGAATTGCAGGAGCAAATCAACAACTTCAATAAGGGAATCTTTGTAGACGGTTCGGAGATGAAAGTCACCGCCAGTCCGTTCTCTTATGGCGTAGCTTGTTATCCGGAGAAGCATGAAGAAGCTCCCAATATAGAATCCGACCTCTATTGGCTGAAAAAGAAAGTGGAAGCAGGTGCAGAATATGCCGTGACGCAACTATTTTATGATAATAAGAAATATTTCGAATTTGTGGAACAGGCAAAGGCGGCGGGTATCAACATCCCTATCATTCCGGGAATCAAACCTTTCAAAAAACTATCCCAATTAAGCATGATTCCTAAGACATTTAAAGTGGACTTGCCGGAAGATTTAGTAAAGGAGGCCTTAAAATGCAAAAACGATGCTGAAGCCGAACGGGTCGGTATCGAATGGTGCGTGACACAATGCAAGGAATTGATGTCCCACGGAGTCCCAAGTATTCATTTCTACTCTATCGGAGCAGTAGACAGTATCAAAGAAGTAGCCAAAATCATTTATTGATATGTTTTTTAGAGACGTAATCGGACAAGAAGAAATCAAGCGACGGCTCATTCAGGAAGTGAGAGAGGGACGGATTCCGCACGCCCAGCTCATCTGCGGCCCGGAAGGAGTCGGAAAAATGCCGTTAGCTATTGCTTACGCACGTTATATCAGCTGCACCAACCGGGGCGAGACTGATGCTTGCGGCGTCTGTCCGTCCTGCGTAAAATTCAATAAGCTGGTACATCCGGACGTACATTTTGTTTTCCCTATCGTCAAAAGTGCGAAGGGGAAAAAGGAGGTATGCGATGATTATATCGCCGACTGGCGGCCGTTTGTTATCAACAATCCCTATTTCAATCTCAATCACTGGCTGAACGAAATGGACGCCGAAAACTCGCAAGCATTGATTTATGCCAAAGAGAGTGACGAGATATTGAAGAAGCTCAGTTTGAAATCCAGTGAAGGCGGATTTAAGATTACGATTGTATGGCTACCGGAAAAAATGCACCCGGTATGTGCCAATAAATTGCTGAAATTACTGGAAGAACCACCCGAGAAGACGGTTTTCCTGCTTGTATCGGAAGCGCCGGATATGATTCTGCCGACTATTCTGAGCCGTACACAGCGTATGAATGTTCGGAAGATTGACGAAGCCAGTATCGACCGGATATTACAGTCAAAATATAGCATTCAGCCTGCCGACAGTCTTTCCATTGCCCACCTGGCAAACGGTAATTTTATAAAAGCGCTTGAAACAATTCATCTGAACGAGGAGAACCAACAGTTCTTTGATTTATTCGTCAGCCTGATGCGGTTGTCTTATCAACGGAAAATCAGGGAGATGAAGATGTGGAGCGAGCAAGTGGCAGGTATGGGACGCGAACGGCAGAAGAACTTTCTGGAATATTGCCAGCGCATGATCCGGGAGAACTTTATCTTCAACCTGCATCAACGCGACCTTACTTATATGACTATCAACGAACAGAATTTTGCAATCCGCTTTGCTCCTTTCGTCAACGAACGTAACGTCATGGGTATCATGGACGAGCTAAGCGAAGCACAACTGCATATTGAACAGAATGTAAATGCTAAAATGGTATTTTTCGACTTCTCATTGAAGATGATCGTACTGTTGAAGCAATAATAAATATATAAACTATGGAATATAAACTTCATAATGGGAGCGGCAGCCTTTGTTGCAAAGGATGCTCCCGCCAAGATAAAAAGCTGAACACCTACGATTGGCTGGCAGACATACCGGGCAATGCGGAAGAAAGTGATATGGTAGAGGTACAATTCAAAAATACCCGCAAAGGGTATTATCGCAACAGCAATAAAATCAAACTGGAAAAGGGAGACATTGTTGCCGTTGAAGCTGCCCCCGGACATGACATTGGCGTAGTAACTCTTACCGGCAGACTTGTCCCCCTGCAAATAAAGAAAGCCAACTTCAAAGCGGATGCGGAAATCAAACGAATCTACCGGAAAGCCAAACCGGTGGACATGGAGAAGTTCAACGAAGCAAAAGATAAAGAACACGCTACCATGATCCGTGCACGCCAGATTGCATTGAACTTGAATCTGAACATGAAAATCGGAGATGTGGAATATCAAGGAGACGGTAACAAGGCTATCTTCTATTACATCGCCGACGAACGGGTAGACTTCCGCCAACTGATTAAGGTATTAGCCGAAGCTTTCCGAGTACGCATCGAGATGAAGCAGATCGGTGCCCGTCAGGAAGCCGGACGTATCGGTGGAATCGGTCCTTGCGGACGTGAACTTTGTTGTGCTACCTGGATGACGAGTTTTGTTTCCGTATCTACCAGCGCCGCACGTTTCCAGGATATCTCACTCAACCCCCAGAAACTTGCCGGACAGTGTGCAAAACTGAAATGCTGCCTGAACTACGAAGTAGACTGTTACGTAGAAGCACAGAAACGTCTGCCTTCTAAAGAGATTGAGCTGGAAACCAAGGATGGTACTTTCTATTTCTTCAAGGCCGACATCCTCAGCAACCAAGTTTCTTATTCTACAGATAAGAACTTCCCTGCCAACTTAGTCACTATTAGCGGGAAACGTGCTTTTGAAGTGATCGGCATGAATAAGAAGGGTATGAAACCGGACAGCCTGCTTGAAGAAGAAAGGAAAGCGGAGCCGAAGAAACCGATAGACTTGTTGGAACAGGAAAGTGTAACCCGTTTCGACCGTAGCCGTAATAACAGTAAGGAAGGCAATAACGCCAACCGAAACAAGAAAAAGAAAAAAGGAACTCCCAACAACCGACCGCAACAACAAGTAGAAGGGACTAATCGTCCGCAGCAACCGCAACGGGAAAACGAGGGTCGTCCACAACCTGCGGAAAACGGAAACAGAGGAGATCGGGAAAACAGACCAAGAAATAATAACAACCGGAACAGAGGACAAAACCAGGGACGGAATAATGAGAATAGACGTCCGGAGAGAAGACAGGAACGGCCACAAAACCAGGAACGCCCGCAAGGTCAGGAACGTGAACGCCCTACAAGACCAGAACCCAGACCGGAAAGAAACCCAAATCAAGCGAAACCGCAAAATAATGAAAAACCTTCTCAGGAATAGTTTATTCTGTCTGCTCGGTATTTGCCTAATGGCTGCCTGCAATGAGAATACCGTGTATCACTCCTATCAGTCCCTTCCCGACGAAGGGTGGGGAAAGAGTGATACACTCTCTTTTCTGATTCCTGTCACCGACAGTATTCCGCCTACACTCAGATTATTCGCGGAGGTTCGCAACAGAACAGATTACCCTTATCATAACCTGCATCTATTTATCAGTCAAAACCTGCAAGACTCTACGGTATGGCGGACGGATACTATTACTATAAACCTGGCTGATTCCACGGGAAGGTGGATCGGAAATGGTTGGGGAAGTATCTATCAATCAGCGGTCTTTATCAAATCCGTACGTCCTTTGTATCCTGCTAATTACACCTTCAAAATTATGAACGGGATGAAAGATGAGAAGTTGTCCGGAATCAATGACATTGGTATCCGAATTGAAAGACAGGAGAATTAGAAAATAAACGAACTAGAGTCTCCTGCCGCGCCCTGCATCTATCCGCAGGAAAATAAACAGCAATATCGTAAATCCCCATAAAGAAGAACCTCCGTAACTAAAGAAGGGTAATGGGATACCAATTACAGGAGTCAGCCCTAACACCATCCCTATATTGATAAATAGGTGAAAGAGGAAAATACTCACGACCGAATACCCATATACGCGACCGAAAGCAGACGGTTGCCTTTCGGAAAGGAATATCAATCTCAATATCAAAATAAGAAAAGCCAGCAAGACCGCGGCCGAACCTACAAACCCTTGTTCCTCTCCCACCGTACAGAAAATGAAGTCGGTATCCTGCTCAGGGACGTATTTCAATTTGGTTTGCGTTCCGTTCAAAAAGCCTTTCCCTGTCAATCCGCCGGAACCGATAGCAATCTTGGACTGGTTTACATTGTAGCCGGCACCGGTTAAATCTTCTTCCAAACCCAATACTACTTTAATACGGATTTGCTGATGCGACTCTAATATATTATCGAAGACATAGTTACTGGAATATAAGAATCCAATGGAGCCGATTGAGAATAAAGCAATCAGGAAATAAGAGCGCTGACGCTCGCTCAATGCCAAGTAAATCAAATAACCTACCACAACGACACAAAGCCCCCACTGCACCCAGACCAGACTGAAATGGATCCAATATTCGGATATCAGATAAGCGATAAGCAAGACAATCAAACTTCCTCCGATAATATTCCGGGCAGGTTCCCACCGCTTGCGGTATACCCACACCATACCACCGGCAAATAATAAGATCAGCAGCAACACAATAAACTCTCCCAACGGAGTCGGTGTATCGGCTATGAATACTTCATCGAAGCGGATGCCTACCACAAAATAGATGACCGCACATACCCCCGAAAAAAGTACCACACCCGGCATTCCCTCCCGGTAAAGCACCAAGAAGAAAGCAAGATAGACCAAGGCAGAACCTGTCTCCCGCTGACCGATAATCAACAACATCGGAAGGAGGATAATAAAACCCAGTACCAGAGCACATTTCTCTTTCTTTATGCTGAATGAATAGGAGTTTATATATTTGGCCAATGCCAATGCGGTAGCAAACTTGGCAAACTCGGCTGGCTGCAGGCTGACAGGCCCCATTACCAACCAAGAACGGGAGCCTTTGGTATCCGGCGCGATAAAAATAGTAACGATAAGCAAAATTATCATTCCTATATATATAATGTACGCGAACATATCATACATCCGGTCTTCCAACATCAACAACACGAAACCGAGACCGAAGGAACAGATAATCCAGACAAATTGCTTGCCGGCACGGGTAGAGAAGTCGAGGAAGTCACGATCACCATAGTCATAGCTGGCTCCACAGACACTGAACCACCCGCCGACAATCAGAAGCAGGTAAATGCAAATCGTTACCCAATCCAGTGATTTCCACAAACTATCGTTCCTCGTTACCATACAATATCACTCTGTTACTAAATTCTTCTGCTCTCAATTCATTCTCGGGAGATAGTTTGCCTTTCAAGTACTGCTCCATAAGCAATGCCCCGAAAGGTACTCCGTATGTAGCTCCCCAACCTCCATTCTCCACATACACAGCAATGGCTATCTTCGGCTTGTTCATCGGCGCAAAGCCCATAAATACAGAATGGTCATGTCCGCGGTTCTGTGCCGTACCTGTCTTTCCACAAGCTTCCAAGTCCGGAACCATTACCGACAACATACGGCAAGTTCCGCCTGTGGCAGCTCCGCGCATCCCTTCCACCACCGATTCATAATGCCGTTTCTCAATTGTAGTATAACGTGGCGTACGATAAATACTATCCAACTGATTATCTTGAATCTCCTTCACAATATGCGGTGTGATAAAATATCCGCGATTGGCAATCGTTGCACCCAGATTGGCTATCTGGAGAGGAGTAGCCAGAATTTCTCCCTGCCCGATCGAAATACTGATTACCGTCAGTCCATTCCAATGGCCGCGATAAGCCTTATCATAGAACTGTGCATTCGGAATCAAACCACGTTTCTCTCCGGGCAAATCAACACCTAACTTATAACCGAAGCCTTGGGAAACCATGTGATCTTTCCAGACTGTAATTGCGTTTTGCGGTGAACCGTATTTACGGTCGCCGAACATACGGAACAGTCCCCAACAAAAATAAGAGTTGCACGATGTAGCAATAGCAGGAATAAGTGGTATCGGTGCTCCGTGGGCATGACATCCCACCGTCAGCCTGCCGTAATGGAAACCGCGCGAACAAGGGAAAGAAGGAGCCTGCTCAGTCACAATGCCTTCCTGCAAAAAAGTTAATCCCTGTGCCGTCTTAAAAGTAGAACCCGGAGGATATACTCCCATCAATGCACGATTCAGAAGCGGTTTCATCTTATCACGCTGCAACATCAGATGGTTCTTTCCACGCTGACGGCCAATCATCAAATGCGGGTCGTAATTCGGCGAAGATACCAGACAAAGAATCTCTCCTGTCTCCGGCTCAATAGCAACAATACTTCCGATCTTATTTTTCAGTAACCGTTCACCCAACATCTGCAAGTCAATATCCAAACTGAGTGTCAAGTTCTTTCCGGGTACGGAAGGACGGTCATATTCTCCGTCCATATAATGCCCCTGAATACGTCCGTGCGCATCACGAAGCAGAATTTCAATGCCTTTCTCTCCACGCAGATACTTCTCATACGATTTCTCTACACCCAACTTGCCGACATAATCGCCACGAATGTAGTAGCCTTCTTCATCGGCTTCCATTTCTTTTGCCGAGACTTCTCCAATATCACCCAAGGCGTGCGCGGCAGCATCATAAGAGTATTGGCGAATCGTACGCCGCTGGATATAGAAGCCACGGAATTTAAACAACTTCTCCTGAAAGACGCCACATTCTTCCGCCGAAAGTTGCGACATAAACAATTGATTAGTGTATCTGGAATATCCCGGATTTCGGCGACGGTCTTTCATGTCGCTCATGATTTTCAGGAATTGAGCACGAGTAATATTCAACGACTGGCACAAGTCGAGTGTATCCAGATTCTCTACTTCTTTCGGGACAATCGTTATATCATAAGCAGGCTGGTTAAAAACCAGCAACTTACCTGTACGGTCATAGATAGCTCCGCGTGAAGGATATTGAATTTTATTCAGGAACGCATTGCTATCGGCGTTCTTCTTATAATCATCGGTAGTAATCTGCAATACAAAAAGACGGATCAGATAAATCAGCACAATAGACAGTGCAATTCCCCCGATAACAAATTTCCGTTTCTCCAGTCTATAATCTTTTGCCATCGCTATCTCCTTATGCCTTCCACAGCTACAATACAAGTTACAGTCAGAACGGTACACAATGCCACCCGCAGCAGCAACAGCCAAATGCCGGAAAACGAGAAGAACTCAATAGAGAGTAAAGCCAGACTATGTATAAAAACACTTGCAGTAGTATATTTCAGAAAAGGAGTGATTCCCATACTCTTGAAAGAAGGTACGAGATTGTCCTGATTATCGCGGGGAGTGAACAAACGCAATAAAGAAGGACGAAGAAAAGCAAGCAACACGGTTGCTGCTGCATTCATTCCCGGAGTATCGGAAAACACGTCAATGGTAAGCCCGAAAAAGAAGGCCCACAACATCAGTTCATTCCGGGAAGTGCCGGAATTGAACTTCAAAATAAAATAAATATAGAGAAAAGGCGTAGCATATCCGGCTATATGCACATTATTCAGAATTAGCACCTGAAGAAGCACCAACCCGATAAACCAACCGATTCTATGTATATAGGTAATAATCATTGTTTCGTTGTCTTGTTTTCGAGTTCTTTCTGCTCCTGCTGACCGTTCCGCGCTATCACCCGCACATCACTAAGCTTGCCGAAATCGGTAGCCAGCTTGATCTTCAGCAGATAGGATAATCCATCATGAGAGTCGGACATATCATCCACCGTCCCCACCATAATTCCTTCGGGAAATACAGTCGAGAAACCGCTTGTCACTACGGTATCTCCCAGATTAAACTCGGCATGACGAGGCAAATCTTTCAGATAAGCGTATCGCGAATCTCCGTGTTCCCACTTCAGATAACCAAAATAATCGCTTCCTACAATCTTGCAACTGATGTTTGATTTGCTATTCAGTACAGAAATCACCACCGAATAGGAAGGAGATGTTTCGTAAACAATTCCCACAATCCCGTTTCCGTCTACCACGCCCATTTCGGAATGAATGCCGGAAGAAGAACCTTTATCAAGCGTTATATAATTATCGGCCAGGTTCAGGCTATTCTTAATCACACGTGCCTTAAACAGCTGATAATCTTTCTGAGGCATCTTCCGGATACTGTTCACCGCGATAGAATCGAGTTGACGTTCTTTCAACGCTTTTTCCAAATTATTGATCTGCTCTTCCAATAACATATTCCGGTCCAGCAGGTCTTCATTGACCGATTTCAGGTGGAAATAGGAAGATATACCTCCCGAAACTTCATAAACCGCCCCCACAACTGTATTGGCAGAAGTGAAATAAACACTCTGCTGGTAATTGTTGAACCGAAATAACAAAACAAAACTGGCTACCTCCAATATGACAAAGAGGAACCAGTAATTGTATTTCAAAAGGAAGTTTATTAAATTCCGCATGAATCAGAGTCCGTGATTTTATCTCATTAGGAAAGAGAAACGATCTACATTCTTTAATGCTACCCCTGTCCCCTTGGCAACAGCGTGTAAAGGATCTTCCGCAATATGGAACGGGATATTTATCTTATCAGTCAGTCGCTTATCCAAACCACGGAGTAACGCACCACCACCGGCCAGATAGATACCATTATGAACGATATCCGCATAAAGTTCGGGAGGAGTATTCTCCAATGCACTCAAGATAGCCGTTTCAATCTTGGAAATCGATTTCTCCAGACAGTGAGCCACTTCCTGATAACATACCGGTACTTCCATAGGAAGGGCAGTAATACGGTTCGGACCGTGAACGATATAATCTTCCGGAGCGTCTTCACCCAGTTCGGTCAAGGCCGCACCTACATTAATTTTGATACGTTCCGCCATACGCTCGCTGACCTTCACATTATGCTGACGGCTCATATATTCTTGAATATCCGCAGTCAAGTCATCACCGGCAATACGGATAGAGTTGTTGGAAACGATACCTCCCAAAGAGATAACGGCAATCTCCGTAGAGCCACCACCTATATCAACAATCATGTTTCCTTCCGGAGCTTCCACGTCAATACCGATACCGATAGCTGCAGCCATCGGTTCGAAAATCAGATAGACATCACGTCCGCCGGCATGCTCGGCAGAGTCGCGAACAGCACGGAGTTCAACTTCCGTACTTCCCGACGGTACGCCGATCACCATACGGAGAGAGGGTGAGAAAAGATGATTGCGGGTGTTTACCTGCTTAATCAGACCACGCATCATCTGCTCGCAAGCATAGAAGTCAGCGATTACCCCGTCTCTCAACGGACGAATTGTACGTATATTTTCGTGGGTCTTTTCATGCATCAACTTCGCCTTTTCTCCTACGGCGATCATCTTATCCGTACGGCGGTCCAAGGCTACAACCGAAGGCTCATCCACCACGATTTTCCCGTTCGTGATGATAATGGTATTGGCTGTACCCAAGTCCATTGCTATTTCTTGTGTAAAAGAGAATAATCCCATTCTTGATTCTTGTTTTTAATGTTTAAAATGACGGATACCGGTAGTCACCATTGCCATGCCATGTTCATTGCAGTAAGCAAAAGACAAATCATCTTTCACTGAACCACCCGGCTGAATTACAGCTGTAATTCCTTCTTTATCGGCAATTTCCACACAGTCAGGGAACGGGAAGAAAGCATCCGAAGCCATTACTGCACCATTCAGGTCGAAACCGAATGATTTTGCTTTTTCAATCGCTTGCTTCAATGCATCCACACGTGAAGTCTGTCCCACACCGCTTGCCAACAGTTGTTTACCCTTCGCCAGTACAATAGCGTTTGATTTACTATTCTTGACAATCTTGTTAGCAAACAGCATATCCTCTACTTCTTCCGGAGTAGGAGTCTTGTCGGTCACTGTTTTCAAGTCGGCTACCGTTTCAATATTAGTATCTTTATCCTGCACCAATACGCCGTTCAACAAAGCACGGAACTGCTTCTTCGGCAGTTTGGCCTCCTTACGTACAAGAATGATGCGGTTCTTTTTCTGTCCCAGGATTTCGAGTGCATCCACATCATAATCCGGCGCGATAATCACTTCGAAGAAAATCTTGTTGATTTCTTCCGCAGCTTCTTTGTCGATGACACCATTCGTAATCAATACACCGCCGAAAGCAGAAACCGGATCACCGGCCAATGCGTCTTTCCAAGCTTCCAAAACTGTAGCACGGGAAGCTAATCCGCAAGCGTTGTTGTGTTTCAGGATAGCGAAAGTGAGGTCATCGAATTCGTCGATCAGGTCAACGGCTGCGTTGATGTCAAGAAGATTGTTATAAGAGATTTCTTTTCCGTGAATCTGGTCGAACATTGCTTCCAGATTTCCGTAGAAATAACCTTTCTGATGTGGGTTCTCACCGTAACGAAGTTGCTTCTGGCTATTAACAGAGCAACGGAAAGCAGAACCTTCGCCGGCATCGAAATAGTTGAAAATAGCCGAATCGTAGTGAGAAGAAACGGCAAATGCTTCTTTAGCCATCCAGCGACGTTCTTCAAGTGAAGAAGTAGCGCCGTGCTCCATCAACATATCCAATAATGGTTTGTATTGAGCTTGAGAAGCTACGATGATTACATCGTTGTAGTTCTTGGCTGCGGCACGAATCAGTGAGATTCCGCCTATATCGATTTTTTCAATAATGTCTGCTTCAGATGCACCGGAAGCTACGGTAGCTTCGAACGGATACAAATCAACAATAACCAGATCTATCTCGGGAATTTCATATTTCTCAATCTGTTGCATATCCTGTTCCAGGCCGCGACGACAAAGAATACCTCCGAAAATTTTCGGATGTAATGTCTTTACTCTACCACCGAGAATAGAAGGATAAGTGGTCAAATCTTCCACTGCCTTGCAAGGATATCCCAATGATTCAATAAACTGACGAGTTCCGCCTGTCGACAAAAACTCTACTCCCTCTTCATGAAGTTTGGTAATAATTTCATCCAAACCTTCTTTATGGTATACAGATACCAATGCAGTTTTTATTCTTTTAGACTCTGACATTGAATTGCTTATTAAGTATTTGATGCGCAAAGTTACGAAATATTGTTTATCGTACGTAATAAATAAGGTGTGAATTAATAAAAAAAAGCGTTGACTCTCCTCAACGGAAAATCAACGCCTCTTCGCATATATATTCTCTATTCAAAAACTATTACCAAATAGACACTCGTTTTTCTTTAGGTACGAACATCGAATCCTGTTCAGTGATTTTGAATGCTTCATACCAATTCTGGATATGAGGAAGAGCACCGTCCACACGCCATTTGCCTAATGAGTGAGGATCAAGTTTGGTTAATCGGAGAATTTCTTCCGGACGGATATTTCCTGCCCACACATTAGCGTAAGCCAGGAAGAAACGTTGTTCCGGAGTAAATCCGTCAACAATTTCCAACGGTGCGGCTTCTGTTGCATTCTTGAATGCCTGGAAAGAAACTTGCAAACCTCCGTGGTCGGCAATGTTCTCTCCAAGTGTCAGACTACCGTTTGCGTGTACGCCCGGAGCAACTTCGATGCTGTCAAAGAAGTTAACCATCACCTGTGCCCGTTCTTCGAACTTTTTAGCATCTTCTTCTGTCCACCAGTCTTTCAGGTTTCCGTCTTTGTCATATTGACGTCCCTGATCGTCAAATCCATGAGTCATCTCATGGCCGATTACCACGCCGATTGCACCGTAGTTCATAGCATCGTCCGCATTCATATCGAAGAACGGAGGTTGCAGGATAGCTGCCGGGAAGCAGATTTCATTGGTAGTCGGGTTATAATAAGCGTTCACTGTTTGAGGAGTCATCAACCATTCATCCTTGTCTACCGGTTTGCCGGCTTTGGCAATCATTTCGTTGTAATCCCATTCGTTGGCACGCTCGATATTTGCCCAGTAAGAATCATCTTTGATCTCCAGTGCGGAGTAATCTTTCCATTTATCAGGATAACCTATTTTTACATGGAAGGTTGCCAGTTTCTCCAACGCTTTTTCTTTGGTCGGTTCACTCATCCATTCCAAACCTTTGATACGTTCTCCTAAAGAAGTTTGCAGGTTCTTCACCAGTGTAACCATACGTTCTTTGGCAGCAGCCGGGAAGTACTTCTCTACATACATCTGTCCTACCACTTCGCCAAGAACACCATCTACGGTGCTCACGGAACGTTTCCAGCGAGGTTGCATTTCTTTCTTACCAGACATTGTCCTGCTGTAGAAGTCGAAGTTTTGTGCTTCAAAATCATCGCTTAGATAAGAAGCAGCAGCATCTATCAATCCCCATTGGAGGTACAATTTCTGATCGTCCAGTGATACGGTATTAATCACATCGGCTACTTCCTTCATGGCAGCAGGCTGACCTACGTTCACTTCTTCCAAATCTTTCAAACCGGAAACAGTGAAATAAGTATCCCAGTCAAAAGTAGGGAAGTTCTTTTTCAGCGTCGCCCTATCCATCTTGTTATAATTAGCATGAGGATCACGCAATTCCACTTGTGAACGAGCCGCTTTCGCCAGGCGAGTTTCGATGTTCATCACTGCTTTCACAGCTTTCTGTGCAGTAGCCTCATCATAACCTGCCAACTGGAACATTTTGGCGATATGTTCCTGATATTTATTACGAATGTTTTTAGTCTGCTCGTCATTCTCCAGATAATAGTCACGCTGTCCCATTCCGATACCACCTTGATAGGTCTGTACGATATTCATGGAACTGTTCATATCATCCGCACTTACGAACATGGTGAAGTAAGGACGGATGCCTTTCTTCTGGCTCTCTGCGATATATGCATAGATTTCTCCTTTATCCTTGAGAGCGTCAATGGCTGCCAGTTCTGCTTTGATCGGAGCTACACCTTCCTGGTTCAGCTTCACGCTATCCATTGCGATATTATAAAGATCGCCTACTTTCTGCGCAGCACTGCCCGGTGCATTATCTTTCTTCGCTGCCAATTCGGCAATCAATGCTTTCAGTTGTTCACGACTGTTTTCGCGCAACATGTCGAATGTACCGAAACGTGAATACTCGTCTGTCAGCGGATGATCTTTCACCCAACCTCCACAGGCATATTGATAAAAACTTGTACCCGGCATAGCCGTGGTATCCAGATTAGCAAGGT
>OGFW01002075.1_pt1 | contig 13408 bp, 2 predicted proteins | sample 1570991 | NCBI WGS metagenome assembly OGFW01 (sample SAMEA2582074, study PRJEB24529) | metagenome | biome: Human gut stool | place: China | collected 2011
GTTCCTGACGTTGTAGAACACTACATGAACGAAATCAACAAATTGGCTGGTATTAACTACCAATTGAATCCAAATACTTCTCAGTATACTTATCTCGTTACTGATTTGATGGGATTCAATAAAGCATACAACACGAAGTACTATTATCGTATGTCTAAACCATACGACAACTCTACAAATGTAACCATTGAGTTGGTAGATGGTGCTACAAACACTGTTAAAGAAACAAAACAAATCAATGGTGCTGGTACTGTTAACTTAGGTCAAGCTACACTTGCTCCTATTTCTGGGGCTAAGCAGGCCTATATTGAGTTCCGTTTTGAAAATATTGTGGATGCAGATAAGACAAACCGTCCAGCTCTACGTGCAACTTGGAAATACAATGGTAGTGCTACTGATTTTGACGGCCAACGTTCGGCTATTCAAATCTATGATGTAGTTAATCCTGCTAACGAAGGTACTACAATCACGGATCCACAATACTACATTCCACGTTTAACTCATAAAACAACGTATTATAAAGTTGTTGATAAAAATGCATCAACTTATAATAAGAATCGTCTTGTCGGTAAATTTGTTCAAGATGCAAATGGGGACTATATTAAAAACTCATCTACTGCGGGTGATTATAAACTTATAAATAAAGATGGTACGCCAGATGTTAATACACAGTCATATAGAGAAACTGGAAACGAAGAAAGTCTAGGTAGCTTTACCCTAACTGCTATGGAAGGACAGAATTTCCATGCTTCAGCTCTTCGTGCTTTTGAAGGTTACAGTCTTTATCAAACAGCGGATCCTCGCTCACTTGTAGATGTGCTTAAAAAGCCTTATCAAGTAGGTCAACGTTGGTTTGACGTCGCCAATGCAGAAGGTGGTGTTAAACGTATTAAGGAAGTTGTCAAAGAGGATGGTACCGTCCGTATCGAAATGTGGGCCATTAAGTCTGATAGCTTAAACAAGATTGCTAAAGACGTAAATACTGATGGATATGTAAAAGTTTACGAGACAGTCATTCGTCCGGGAAGCAATAACAAAATTGACCATCCAGAAGATCTTGGTAAGAACCCTACCATTGATGATGCTGGTTGGAATAGAGATAATAATAAGCCAAGCTATGAAGGTCTTAAACCTGAGTATAGAGATAAGCTTGTTATGGGGCCACCTTTTGCTATTTTCTCAGATAAACAAAACACTAACTATAAGGGTGACTTAGAGTTTGCTAGAGGTTAAGGCGCAGACTTTATTTATAAACGTCCAGATGGCACTTTCTATCGAATGTCCTGGGCTGGGAATGTAGCACAAAATAATGTTGAAGTTAAAGAAAATCCTGTAAGTGCTACTGAGGCTGCTCAATATAGTCCACGTTATTCTTCTGCAGGTGAGTTTTATGTAAACCGTGGTAGCTCAGATACGTCCTATCCGATTAATGGCGTTCCAGTTGCTTCAGGTAACATTTTCCGTTTGGAAAACAAATTGTCACCTAGCTATGAAACAGTCTACTATTATGTAAAAAACAAACCTATTGATATTGAACTTAATCTAAAGAAGGTCCTAAAGAGTCTTAATACGACAGTACAACCTGAATTGAAAGAGGGAGACTTCTCCTTTAATATAACAAATGTTGCGGCAGACCCTGCTAATCCACTTGAAAAAGATGGACCAGCTATTAATGCGACAGTAACAAACAAGGAAGATGGTTCTATTCCCTTCACTCAAAAAATAACACAAGCTGATGGTACTGAAAAAGAAGTATCGCTTATCCAATTAGACAAAGTTGGTATCTATAAATATCGTATTACAGAAGTAGCTGGTTCTGATACTGAAGTTGACTATGATGGAATGAGTGTTATTGCAACCGTTACAGTTACAGAAAAGAAAGACTCTTCTGGTAACTACTTGGGTGAGTATGAATATACTGTTACGTACACTTCAAAAAATGGTCAAGATGACTCTGGAGAATCAACAGATAAAAATGTTTCAGCAACAGATCCAGACGAAAAAACCGGTACTGATACAGAGTTTAACAACTTTGTCGTAGCTCCAGTAAACGTTGAATTTGACTTTACGAAGAAATTATCTGGTCGTAATCTAAAAGCAAATGAGTTTACTTTTAATCTTTTGAATGAAGCAGGTGCAGTGGTTGGCACTGCAAAAAATGATGCGAACGGCAATATTAAATTCACGGGCATTAAATACAAGGTTAGTGATCTTGGAACAAATTCTGCAGGAAAGCGAAATGACAGCAAGACCTTTAACTACACTGTAAAAGAGGTTGTGCCAACAACAGCCGAAGCTGGTATGTCTTATGACCAAATGGAAGCGAAAGTAGCTGTTACAGTTACTAAGACAGGTCATACTTTGACAACTGCTACAACTTACTCATCAGTTAATGGTATTGATGCTAATGGTAACCCAACGACGGGTGTAGATAAAGAATTTAACAATACCTTCACACCGAACCCAGTAAAAGTAAACCTTGAGTTCGATAAGTCTCTTTCAAATGGTACGCTTAATGCTGGTGATTTCAGCTTTAAATTGACTGGTGACGGTAATGTTAATGAAACGGTAACAAATAAAGCTAATGGTAAGATTAACTTTAGTACGTTGTCATTCGATAAAGCTGGTGTCTATAACTACACTGTAAAAGAAGTAGCTGGAACAAACACAGATGTTGATTATGATGCGATGACAATCAACGTGAAGGTTACCGTAACAAAAGATGCCAATACGGGTCTATTGTCAGCAAGCACGGTGATGACTTCATCAGGTGGTGAAGCAACAGATGCCAATGACAGAGTCTTCAACAACTTTGTCGTTCCTCCAGTACCGGTAAATGTTAATTTCACAAAAGCTTTAGCAGGTCGTGCACTTGTAGCAGGTGAATTTACATTTGAAATGAAGGATGAAAACGGAGTTGTTGTTGCTACTGGAACCAATGATGAACATGGTGTTGTTACCTTTAATCAACTCCCAGAAGTGACGAATGCTCAAGTTGGTAAAGTCATCAAGTACACGGTGTCTGAGAAAGTTCCAGCTAACAAAGAATTCGGTGTCACTTACGATAACATGGTTGCTGAGGTTTCTGTGACTGTTTCTAAGAATGCAGACCACACTTTGAAAGCAACGGTAACTTATCCAGGTGGAGATACAGAGTTTAACAATACGGTGACTCCTCCAACAACGCCAGATTTCCAACCAGAAAAATTCATCGTTAACAAAGAGAAATTTGACATCACTGGTAACAAGTTGATGGATGACGACAATGAGTTGACAAATGAATACACTGAAACAAATGCGGATCCATACGTAGACAAGACAAACAACAATGAGCCTGAAAACTTGAATACCAAGACAGTTAAGAAGGGCGATGAGATTGTTTACCAAGTATGGTTGGATACAACAAAATTAAAAGCAAGTGACAATATTCAAGCTGTTGGTATTACAGATAAATATGAAGCTGACAAACTAAAGATCAATGCTGCAGATATCAAAGCTTACGATTCAGTAACGGGTACAGATGTAACCTCTAAGTTTGTCATCACAGTAAACAACGGAGAAATCACTGCAACTTCTAAAGACGAGTTTATCAAAGATAAAGTTATCGACACAACTAAGTTCGAGTTTGGCCGTTACTACAAATTTGATATTCCTGCCACTGTTAAGACAACGACTCCAGATGGTGTGGATATCGAAAATACGGCAAATCAAATTGTTCACCAGTACGATCCGACAAAAAGAGATATCACTAAGCCAGAAAAACCAACACAAAAACGTGTCGTAAATCTTCCAATTTCACTTCCTCTTAACTTCACTAAGAGACTTGATGGTCGTCAGCTTCAGGCTAATGAATTTACTTTTGAACTCCGAAAAGATGGCGTTAAGGTTGCTGATGCCCAAAATGATGCACCAAATGCCAATGGTGTTGCCAAGATTAACTTTAAAGCACTTCAGTTCACCCATGCTGATCTTGGAAAAACTTATACTTATACAGTAAATGAAGTTGCGGGTTCAGATGCAACGGTGACATACGATACCATGGTTGCGACGATTACAGTCACTATCCAAAAAGATGGTACGGCTAAAGCTATCGTTGCACACTTGGACCAAGATGCACCAGATAAAGAGTTTAACAATACGGTGAAACCACCTGAAGAACCTAAGTTCAATCCAGAAAAATACGTTGTTTCTACAGAAAAATTCGATATCACAGGCGACAAGTTGCTTGACGATGATTCTGAATTGGCAGACAAGTATGGTGATACAAACGCCAACCCATATGTGGATGGTACAGCTAACAATGAACCAGAAAACTTGAATACGAAGACAGTGAAACCAGGCTCTAAATTGGTTTACCAAGTATGGTTGGATACAAAACAATTTAGCGCAACCAACACTGAAAATATTCAAACAGTCGGCATCACAGATAACTATGATGAAGCCAAGTTGGATGTGAACTCAATCAAGGTTTACGATAGTGTGACAGGTTCAGACGTTACTTCTAAGTTTGATATCGCAAACACTGGTGGCGTGATTACAGCGACCCTTAAAGCTGGCTTCACGAAATCACTAGGAGATGCCAACAACACTCAAATCATTGATACAACTAAGTTTGCATTTGGTCGTTACTATAAATTTGATATTGTGACAACCGTGAAAACGGATGCCCCAGCAGGAAAAGATATCGAAAATACAGCTGGTCAAATTGTTCACTACTACAACCCAAGAACAAACACAGTTGAGAAACCAGAAAAACCAACTGAAAAACGTGTAAACAGCGTTCCAGTTCCACTTGAGTTGAAATTCACGAAAGCCCTTGATGGCCGTGCTCTTCAAGCAGGCGAATTCGAGTTCATTCTTGAAAAAGATGGCGTTGAAGTCGAACGCGTGAAGAACGACGCAGCTGGTAAGATCAACTTCAAGAAACTTGAGTTTGGTAAAAATGATCTAGGTAAGACCTACAACTATACAGTACGTGAAGTTGCAGGAACAGACGCAACTGTCACATACGATACCATGGTTGCGACCGTAACAGTCATTGTTTCACATGATGGTACAGCGAAAGCGATTGTCGCAAACGTGACAGACGCACCGGACAAAGAGTTTAACAACACAGTGAAACCACCGGAAGAACCTAAGTTCAACCCAGAGAAATACGTCGTTGATAAAGAGAAATTCGATATCACAGGCGACAAGCTCGTTGATGATGATAAAGAGTTGGCAGACAAGTACGCAGATACAAATGCGAACCCATATGCGGACGATGCATCAAACAACGAAAAACAAAACTTGAATACCAAGACTGTTAACCGTGGCGACAAGTTGGTTTACCAAGTATGGTTGGATACAACTAAATTTGACGCAGCTAACAAGGACAACATCCAATCAGTAGGAATCTCAGATGACTACGATGAAGCTAAATTGGAGCTTGACGCTACTAAGATCAAAGCTTACGATTCAGTAACAGGTGATGATGTTACAGATAAATTCGATATCACTGTTAACAACGGTGTGATTACTGCAACACTTAAAGATGGCTTCACTAAGTCACTTGGCGATGCAGAAAACACACAAGTTATCGACACAACTAAATTCGCCTTTGGACGTTACTACAAGTTCGACATCCCAACAACAGTTAAAGCTGATGTTCCTGGCGGTGTAGATATTGAAAATACTGCGGCTCAAGTCGTTAACTACTACAACCCAACAACTAAGAAAGTTGAAAAACCAAGCAAACCAACTGAAAAACGTGTTAACAACGTACCAGTTGAAGTGGAATTCAACTTCACTAAACGTTTGGAAGGTCGTGAGCTTAAAGCTAACGAATTCAGCTTCGTTCTTAAAGATTCAGAAGGTAAGACTCTTGAAACTGTAAGCAATGATGCATCTGGTAACGTTAAGTTCTCAGCTATGTCATTCAAGAAGGGTGACGAAGGTGTTCACAACTACACAGTAGAAGAAGTTAAAGGCTCAGACGCAACCGTTACATACGACACAATGAAAGCGAATGTAACAGTTACAGTTAAACACGATGGAACAGCTAAAGTTCTTATCGCGACTGTAGGCGACATTGCGGATAAAGAATTTAACAACCGTGTAACTCCTCCAGAAACTCCAGAATTCAACCCAGAGAAATACATCTTGAACGCTGAGAAATTCGACCTTACTGGTAAATCACTTCTTGATGATGATAAAGAATTGGCAGACAAGGTTGCGGAAACAAACGCAAATCCTTACGCTGATAAGGCTGACAATAATGAAGCAGCAAACATCAATACTAAGACAGTGAAACGTGGTGATAAGGTTGTTTACCAAGTATGGTTGGATACAACGAAATTCACTGAAGCGCACAACATCCAATCTGTTGGTGTTACTGATGACTACGAAGAAGACAAGCTTGACATCAATGTTGCAAACATCAAAGCTTACGACTCTGTAACAGGCGAAGATGTAACAGCTAAATTTGATATCAAGGTTGAAAACGGTGTGATCTCTGCAACTTCTAAAGCGGACTTGACTAAGTCACTTGGAGACGCAGAAAATACTCCAGTGATCGACACAACTAAGTTTGCGTTTGGACGTTACTACAAGTTCGACATCCCAGCAACAGTGAAAGATACTGTTAAGGGTGGTGCAGATATTGAAAACACTGCAGCTCAAATCGTTCACCAATACGATCCAACAAGCAAGACAGTGAAGAAACCAAACAAACCAACTGAAAAACGTGTTGTGAACATCCCTGTTTCAGTAGAATTCAACTTCACGAAACGTTTGGAAGGCCGTGAGCTTAAAGCTAACGAATTCAGCTTCGTTCTTAAAGATTCAGAAGGTAAGACTCTTGAAACTGTAAGCAATGATGCATCTGGTAACGTTAAGTTCTCAGCTATGTCATTCAAGAAGGGTGACGAAGGTGTTCACAACTACACAGTAGAAGAAGTTAAAGGCTCAGACGCAACCGTTACATACGACACAATGAAAGCGAATGTAACAGTTACAGTTAAACACGATGGAACAGCTAAAGTTCTTATCGCGACTGTAGGCGACATTGCGGATAAAGAATTTAACAACCGTGTGACTCCTCCAGAAGAACCTAAGTTCCAACCAGAGAAATATGTTCTTAGCGATGGTAACGGTAAGTTCGATATCACTGGTACTAAACTTCTTGATGATGATGCAGAGTTGGCAGACAAGTACGCGGATACAAAGGCCAACCCATATGCGGATAAAGCTGATAACAACGAAGCAGAAAACATCAATACTAAAGCTGTTAAACGTGGCGACACTATCAATTACCAAGTATGGCTTGATACAAATCAATTTGATGCAAACAATAAGGATAACATCCAATCTGTTGGTATCACTGATGATTACGATGAAGCTAAATTGGAAGTTAAGCAATCAGATATCAAGGCTTACGATGGTAAGACTGGTGCTGATGTTACTGACAAGTTTGACATCTCAATCGCTAACGGTGTGATTACTGCTAACCTTAAAGCTGGCTTCACTAAGTCACTTGGCGATGCAGAAAACACTCAAGTTATCGATACTACTAAGTTCGAATTTGGACGTTACTACAAGTTTGTCATCCCAGCTAAGGTTACTGACGGTGCTTACGATGGTGCTGAAATTGAAAATACAGCAGCTCAAGTTGTAAACTACTACAACCCAACTACTAAGACTGTTGAAAAACCAAACAAACCAACTGAAAAACGTGTTAACAACGTTCCAACTGCTATCGAGTTGATCTTCGGTAAGACACTTAACGGACGTAAGTTGCAAGATAAAGAATTTACTTTCGAATTGAAAGATGAAAAAGGTAATGTTCTTGAAACAGTTAAGAATGATGCCGAAGGTAAAGTTAAATTCTCTACTATCAACTATGCTAAAGCAGATCTTGGTAAGACATTCAACTACACAGTAGAAGAAGTTAAAGGAACTGATACAACTGTTACTTACGATAACATGAAAGTCAATGTTACTGTTCAAGTTATCCAACCTTCAGTAGGAGATCAATTGTCAACAGTTATCTCTTACGCTACAGTAGGTGGAGATGCTTATGGTGGTGACGATCGTGTCTTCGATAACAACGTAACTCCTAACTTCAAACCAGAGAAATACGTTGTTTCAGAACCAAGCTTCGACATCATTGGCAACAAACTTGCTGATGACGACGATTCAGCTGATAAAGTTGAAATCCAAAACTTGAATGGTAAGACCCTCAAACGTGGTCAAAAGATCTACTATCAAGTATGGCTTGATACTCGTGACTTCACTGCAGAAAGCAACCTTCAAACAGTTGGTATCACAGATAACTACGAAGAAGCTAAGCTCGATATCGACGCTTCTGAAATCAAGGTTTACGATGGTATCACTGGTAAGGATGTTACAGACAAGTTCGATATTAAAGTTGAAAATGGTGTTCTCTATGGTACATCTAAAGCAAGCTTGACTAAAGCTATTAGTGCAACAGATGCTACTCCAGTCATCGATACAACTAAATTCGAGTTTGGTCGTTACTATAAATTTGATATCCCAGCTGTTGTTAAAGACATTGATGCTAACGACGGTGTAGATATTGAAAATACAGCCAACCAAACAATTCACCAATACAACCCATTCAATAAGAAAGTTACAACTCCTGAAAAACCAACTCAAACACGTGAAAACAACGTTCCAGTTCCACTCGAGTTCAACTTCACTAAACGACTTGAAGGCCGTGAGTTGACTGCAGGTGAGTTCAGCTTCGTATTGAAAGACAAAGACAACAAGGTTCTTCAAACAGTAACCAACGATAAAGATGGTCACATCAAGTTTGAAAAACTCTTGTTCAACAAAGCTGATCTTGGTAAGACATTCACTTACACAGTTGAAGAAGTAGCTGGTAAAGATACTTCAATCACTTACGATGCTATGAAAGCTACTGTGACAGTGGAAGTTACTAAGGAAGGCAAAGTTCTTACAACTGTCGTTAACCACGCTTCAACAGGCGGATTCGCTTCAAGCGCTAACGATAAAGAGTTCAACAACAAGGTGGTTCCACCAGAAACACCTAAGTTCCAACCAGAGAAATATGTTGTGAACAAAGAGAAATTTGACATCACTGGTGACTCACTCGTTGATGATGATAAAGAATTGGCAGACAAGTACGCAGATACAAATGCGAACCCATATGCTGATGATGCATCAAACAATGAAAAAGAAAACATGAATACTAAGTCTGTTAAACGTGGTGAAAAACTTGTTTACCAAGTATGGCTCGATACAACTAAATTCGACGCTAACAACAAGGATTACATCCAAACAGTTGGTATCTCTGATGACTACGATGAAACTAAGTTGGAACTTGATGCTTCAGCTATTAAAGCTTACGATTCAGTAACAGGCGAAGATGTAACAGCTAAATTCGACATCAAAGTTGAAAATGGTATGATTACTGCTAACCTTAAAGATGGCTTCACTAAGTCACTTGGAGACGATGCAAATACTCAAATCATCGACACAACTAAGTTTGCCTTTGGTCGTTACTATAAATTCGATATCCCAACCACTGTTAAAGACTCTGTTCCTGGTGGTGTAGATATTGAAAATACAGCTGGACAAGTAGTTCACTTCTACAACCCACAAACTAAGAAGACAGAAATTCCTACTAAACCAACTGAAAAACGTGTCAACAGTGTTCCAGTTGAAGTCGGATTCAACTTCACTAAACGTTTGGAAGGTCGTGAGCTTAAAGCTAACGAATTCACATTCGAGTTGAAGGATGCAGCAGGTAAAGTTGTTGAAACTGTTAAGAATGATGCAGCTGGTAACGTTAAATTCTCTAAACTTGAATTCAAGAAAGGCCAAGAAGGCGTTCACAAGTACACAGTAGAAGAAGTCAAAGGAACTGATGCAACTGTTACATACGATACAATGAAAGCGAATGTAACAATCACTGTTTCTCATGATGGTACTGCTAAAGCTCTTGTAGCAACTGTTGGTGAAATTGCTGATAAAGAATTCAACAATGCTGTTCGTCCACCAGAAAAACCTAAGTTCCAACCAGAAAAATATGTTGTTTCTGAAGCGAAATTCGACGTAACAGGTACTAAACTTGTTGATGATGATAAAGAATTGGCTAATAAGGTTGCAGATACAAATACCAACCCTTACGCTGATGATGCATCAAACAACGAATTGGAAAACTTGAATACTAAGTCAGTTAAACCTGGTCAAAAACTTTACTACCAAGTATGGCTTGATACAACTCAATTTGATGCTAACAACAAGGATCATATCCAAACTGTTGGTATCACTGATGACTACGATGAAACTAAGTTGGATGTCGATGCATCAGCAATCAAGGCTTACGATTCAGTATCAGGTGCGGATGTAACATCTAAGTTCGACATTAAGGTTGAAAATGGTGTTGTTACAGCTAACCTTAAAGATGGCTTCACTAAGTCACTTGGCGATGCTGAAAACACTCAAGTTATCGACACTACTAAGTTCGAGTTTGGTCGCTACTATAAATTTGATATTCCTGCAACAGTGAAAGCAGACGTCGCTGGCGGTGTGGATATCGAAAATACAGCAGCCCAAGTTGTTAACTACTACAACCCAACTACTAAGAAAGTTGAAAAACCAAACGTACCAACTGAAAAACGTGTTAACAGTGTTCCAATTTCAGTAGAATTCAACTTCACTAAACGTTTGGAAGGCCGTGAGCTTAAAGCTAACGAATTCAGCTTCGTGCTTAAAGATTCAGAAGGTAAGACTCTTGAAACTGTAAGCAATGACGCTAAAGGTAACGTTAAATTCTCACCTATTGAGTACAAGAAAGGCCAAGAAGGCACTTACAAGTACACAGTAGAAGAAGTTAAAGGTACTGACGGTACTGTTCAATACGACGGTATGAAAGCTCTTGTCACTGTTGAAGTATCACATGATGGTAAAGCGAAAGCTCTTATCACTAAGGTTACTGATCCAGCAGATAAAGAATTCAACAATACTGTTCGTCCACCAGAAAAACCTAAGTTCCAACCAGAGAAATACGTTGTTTCTAAAGAGAAATTCGATATCACTGGTATGAAACTTGTTGACGATGATGCTGAGTTGAAAGATAAAGTAGGCGATACTAACAAGGATCCTTACGCTGACAACACAGCTAACAACGAAGCTGAAAATATCAATACTAAGACACTCAAGAAAGGTGATAAGTTTGTCTACCAAGTATGGCTCGACACAACTAACTTCACTGACGCTCACAATATCCAATCTGTAGGTGTTACAGATAAATATGACAGCGAAAACTTGAACATCAATGTTGCTGATATTAAAGCATACGACTCTGTAACAGGAGAAGATGTGACAGCTAAGTTTGACATCAAGGTTGAAAATGGTGTAATCACTGCAACATCTAAGTCTGACCTCACTAAGTCACTCGGTGATGCAGAAAATACTCAAGTGATCGATACTGCTAAATTGGCATTCGGACGCTACTACAAGTTCGATATTCCTGCAACTATCAAAGGCACTGCTAAAGATGGTGTAGACATCGAAAATACTGCGTCACAAATCGTTCACCAATACGACCCAACTAAGAAATCTGTTGAAAAACCAGAAAAACCAACAGAAAAACGTGTAGTCAATATCCCAACTAAGGTTGAGTTTGAATTCACTAAGAAACTTGAAGGTCGTGAACTTAAAGCTGGTGAGTTTAGCTTCGTACTTAAAGACAGCAAGGGTAATGTGATCGAAACTGTAAGCAATGATGCTAACGGTAAGATCAAGTTCTCAGCTCTTGAGTACAAACGTGGTGAAGAAGGTACTCACGTCTACACAGTAGAAGAAGTACAAGGTAACGATGCAACTGTTACCTACGATAAGATGGTTGCTACAGTCGTTGTCTCAGTAACTAAAGACGGTAAAGTCTTGACAGTAACTTCTCAATTGCCAGAAGATACTGAGTTCAACAATATTGTGACACCACCGACTCCTCCAACACCACCAACACCACCAACACCACCAACTCCTCCAACACCACCAACACCACCGACTCCTCCAACTCCAGTGGTTCCACCAGTGACACCACCAACTACACCAGAAGCTCCTAAAGGACCAGCACTCCCTGAAACAGGTGATGATGCGTCTATGGCAGCTATGGCTCTCGGAGGAATCCTTGCGGCAGCTGGACTTGGTTTGGCAGGAAAACGAAAAATAGAAGACTAAGATAATAATAGGCGTAAAAATAAGATAGTTAGTAAGATTATTTCAGTTTTCAAAAAGAGAGGCTTGACCGAATAAGGTCAGGCTTCTTTTTGTTCGGCACTTAAAAATATCGTAAGTGACCAATAATGAAGTCAATTAAGAAGTTCCAAAGTCTTTATGGGCTGTGGAACTTTTTTATAATTAGCTAACTTATTACATGGACATGTGTGAGGAGGGTGATCTGATTGTTTCTCTCACAAGAGATGAGCAGATTCAAATTGATATTAACTTCTTCATGACAGTAGATTAGTACTTTCAAATAAAATATATTATGAATGGTGTGGGTAATGGTAGAAGCTGATAAAAGACTTTGAGCTATTGTCTATTTAGTTATGGTGAATTTGATAATCTTGCAGTCACAATAGAAGCATCTTATCTAGGGGCTACACCATCATTTTTTGATTGAGAAATCAGAAAAAATCAAAGTTTAAGTTCTCTTATGAACTTTCAATAGACTATCATTACTCATTTTATGATTAAGATGATGGGAGGTAGAAGTTTCATAGAAGCAATAGGGAGCGACATTAAAGATAACATCTAGTAGTCCGATTAGTTAACAGTATTGGAAAGGGAGGAGACTTTCTGGTAGTTGCTTTGTAATTGGGTACTCAAAGATCTCTTATAAGATAGAAATGTATTACTGGTACTATTTGAGTATTGAAATTATTTCGTAATATCGTTGGTTATTCTTTCATTTGTATTTGAATAAGATACTAGTAGGCATAATTTTTCTCACAGGTTTTGTTATCTTTTGATTTTTTGAAGTTAGAAAATACTAGGACTCATTCTCTATTAATCCTAACTTATGAGACTCTTTTTTAAGTTGAATACTAGTATGCTAAACAGGTGAGAGCAATTATGGATGTTGGATTGTTGCAAACTTTCTTTAAGATTTTACTAGTGTTAATGAAGAAATACTGTTAAACGAAGAAGATGTTAGTATTATTTTAGACGGATAAAGTTATTCTAAGGTTAGGACTAGATGTATATGCCATTTTCATTAAAGATAAAAATATCTATATGAGTGTAAAAGGGAAAGAAATGAGAGGTTGTGTGCGTATATTGCCATTATTATGGATTAAAGTGAGAATAATATAGTGTATATTATAAGATGTTAATTTATTTTTATAATAGTATTTCTTTCGGATTATAGGCTTAA
>OGFW01002076.1_pt1 | contig 13407 bp, 9 predicted proteins | sample 1570991 | NCBI WGS metagenome assembly OGFW01 (sample SAMEA2582074, study PRJEB24529) | metagenome | biome: Human gut stool | place: China | collected 2011
CACCAATCTTGTGATTAACACCAGTATAATAAAGGATACGCTCTGTTAATGTTGTTTTACCAGCATCAATATGAGCCATAATTCCGATATTTCTGGTTCTCTCCAATGGATATTCTCTTCCAGCCATGGATAAAACCTCCTATAATTATTATTAGAATCTGTAATGAGCAAAAGCCTTGTTTGCTTCTGCCATCTTGTGCATATCTTCTTTTCTCTTTACTGATGCACCTGTGTTGTTAGCTGCATCAAGAATCTCGTTAGCGAGTCTTTCTTCCATAGTCTTCTCGCCTCTTGCTCTTGAGAATGCTGTCATCCAACGAAGAGCTAAAGCCTGTCTTCTATCTGGCTTAACTTCGATAGGTACCTGGTATGTTGCACCACCGATACGTCTTGCCTTTACTTCGAGAACTGGCATGATATTGTTCATAGCCTCTTCGAATACTTCTAAAGCAGGTCTTTCAGTCTTTGCTGCGACTCTGTCAAATGCTCCATATACAATCTTCTGAGCTACTCCTCTCTTACCATCAAGCATAATGTTGTTGATAAGCTTAGTAACCACCTTGTTATTGTAAATAGGATCTGCTAATACATCTCTTTTCTGAGTATGTCCTTTACGTGGCACGGTTCTTCCCTCCTTAACATTGTATTGTCGTTATCATTTCGCACTAATGAACGCCTAACAGCCTCATCAGCCCTCAACTAACGACGTTTCATTAATTCATAGGTACTCACAAATTAAATTGTGTTCGGGCCGTATATCTTAAACCTGCAACCTTCGGATTAATCTAACTCCGGCACTTTTAATTTAATTGTTCGTAAATTATTGTATGCAATAATCTGCAAATATTCTGATTCACCTTGTAAATCAATCACAGACTTATGATGCTTAATTCTTTATGAATTATTTAGCATCCTTAGGTCTCTTAGCACCGTACTTAGAACGTGCCTGTCTTCTCTTTGCTACACCTGCTGTATCAAGTGTACCTCTGATGATATGATATCTTGTACCTGGTAAATCCTTAACTCTACCACCTCTGATAAGAACAACGCTATGTTCCTGAAGATTGTGGCCTTCACCTGGAATATATGAAGTAACTTCGATTCCATTAGAAAGACGTACTCTGGCGATCTTTCTAAGAGCTGAGTTAGGCTTCTTAGGTGTTGCAGTCTTAACAGCTGTACAAACACCTCTCTTCTGTGGTGCAGATACATCTGTAGCCTTCTTCTGAAGTGAGTTATATCCCTTCTGAAGAGCTGGAGCTGTAGACTTCTTAACTGTTGACTTTCTTCCCTGTCTTACTAACTGGTTAAATGTTGGCATTCCTTTTTCACCTCCCGGAATTAGAATAATGAATGGTTGCACTTAGTATAATAACTAAGAAATAAGTGTGAGCCAGCTTTATAAGCTGCCCAATCTATATTTACGTGCATAAAAAAGAGCTTGCTTTTTCGCACGCTTAATTAGTATATATTTTAATTTAAAATTCGTCAAGTATTTTACCAAAAAAAGAAAGCAAAAAATTTTGCTTAAAAATATATTAGTGATTTTAAAAAAGCAGGAGACTCTTCATCTCCTGCTTTCTGTTATATTTATGATGTAAAGCCTTTATCTGAATGATTACTCTTCTGTAACCTCATCTTCAGCTTCCTGTATATCAGCATCCTCAGTAAAATCAAGAGTTTCCTCTCCATCCTCTGTGAAGCTTAATATCTCATCTTCTTCAAGTTCATCATAAGCTGCAGCTGTATCAAGCTCTACGTTCTGATATCTCTTCATACCAGTACCAGCTGGAATAAGCTTACCTATGATAACATTTTCCTTAAGACCGATAAGTGGATCAATCTTTCCGTTAATAGCTGCATCTGTAAGAACCTTTGTAGTTTCCTGGAATGAAGCTGCTGACATGAATGATGTTGAAGCAAGTGAAGCCTTTGTTATACCAAGGATAATAGGAGTTCCTGTAGCCTTCATCTTACCCTCTTCCTCAAGCTTTTCATTAACCTCTGTGAATTCAAGAGTATCAACCTGTGAACCAGGTAAGAAATCTGAATCTCCAGCAGAATCAATAACTATCTTCTTAAGCATCTGTCTAACAATAAGCTCGATATGCTTATCATTGATATCAACACCCTGAATACGGTAAACTTTCTGAACCTCACGAAGCATGTAATCCTGAACAGCTCTTACACCAAGAATTCTTACGATATCATGTGGATTCTCAGAACCTTCTGTGATTTCCTCACCAGTTGCAACAACCTGTCCTTCCTGAACCTTAACACGTGTATCTCTTGATACAGGGTAAGACTTTGAATTACCTTCGTCATCTGTAATAACGATATCTGTCTTCTTATCTGTCTTAGCAAAGCTTACTGTTCCACCAAACTCAGCAAGAACCGCAAGACTCTTTGGCTTTCTTGCCTCGAAAAGTTCTTCTACTCTAGGAAGACCCTGTGTAATGTTATCACCAGCAACACCACCAGTATGGAATGTTCTCATAGTAAGCTGTGTACCAGGTTCACCGATAGACTGGGCAGCGATGATACCAACTGCTTCACCAATCTGTACTGTCTGACCTGTTGCAAGGTTAGAACCATAACATTTAGCACAAACACCGATATGTGAACGGCATGTAAGGATTGTTCTTATCTTAACCTGGTTTACACCAGTCTTAATAATAGCTTCTGCTCTCTTAGGAGTTACAAGGTGGTTAGCTGCAACAACTATCTCGCCTGTAGCTGGATCCTTGATATCTTCTGCAAGATATCTTCCTGTAATACGCTCCTGTAATGGCTCAAGAATATCTTCTTTTGCATCACTTGAGTTAGTAGCTCTGTCATTGACAAATGAATATACATACATACCAGGTATAACTTTACCAACGCTGCAATCTGTCTCTCTGACAATAAGATCCTGTGAAACATCAACAAGTCGTCTTGTAAGATAACCTGAATCGGCTGTTCTAAGCGCTGTATCTGAAAGACCCTTACGGGCACCATGTGCTGAAATGAAGTACTCCAATACATCCAGACCTTCACGGAAGTTAGACTTGATTGGAAGTTCAATAGTGTGACCTGATGTATCTGCCATAAGACCACGCATACCTGCAAGCTGCTTAATCTGCTGGTTAGAACCACGGGCACCTGAATCGGCCATCATGAAGATGTTATTGTACTTATCAAGACCATCAAGAAGTGCCTTAAGCAATGTCTTATCTGTTTCCTGCCATACTCTGATTACATTCTTATATCTTTCTTCATCAGTTGAACGACCTCTGTTGTAGTTCATGTTGATTCTTTCAACCTTCTGTTCAGCATCAGCAATAAGCTGTTTCTTAACAGGTGGCACTGTCATCTCTGATATAGAAACTGTCATGGCAGCTCTTGTTGAGTACTTATAACCCATTGCCTTTATATCATCAAGAACTTCAGCAGTTGTTGTTGTACCATGAGTATTAATAACGTGCTGTAAGATATCCTTTAACTGTTTCTTACCTACATGGAAGTCAACCTCAAGCTTTAAGAAGTTTTCTTCCTTGCTTCTATCTACATATCCAAGATCCTGAGGAAGAATTTCATTGAATATGAAACGTCCAAGTGTAGACTCAACTATACCTGATACTTCTTCTCCTGATGCATTTGTCTTAGACACTCTAACCTTAATCTTTGAATGAAGAGTAATAATACTATTCTCATAAGCAAGAAGCGCTTCATTAACACTCTTAAATATCTTACCTTCACCCTTAACGCCAGGTCTTTCCTGTGTAAGATAGTAGATACCAAGAACCATATCCTGTGAAGGAACGGCAACCGGACCACCATCTGAAGGCTTAAGTAAGTTGTTAGGTGAAAGAAGCATGAATATACACTCAGCCTGTGCTTCTACAGACAATGGAAGATGCACGGCCATCTGGTCACCATCGAAATCGGCATTGAATGCTGTACAAACAAGTGGATGAAGCTTAATAGCCTTACCTTCCACAAGGATAGGCTCGAATGCCTGAATACCAAGTCTGTGAAGTGTAGGAGCACGGTTAAGCATAACTGGATGCTCTTTGATAACATCTTCAAGCACATCCCATACTTCTGTTTCAAGATGTTCAACACTCTTCTTAGCTTTCTTAATATTCTCAGCAAGACCACGTCTTACTAACTCTCTCATAACGAATGGTTTGAATAACTCAATAGCCATTTCCTTAGGAAGACCACACTGATATATCTTAAGCTCTGGTCCTACTACGATAACAGAACGTCCTGAATAGTCAACTCGCTTACCAAGAAGATTCTGTCTGAAACGTCCCTGCTTACCCTTTAATAAGTCTGATAAAGACTTAAGAGCCCTGTTACCAGGTCCTGTTACAGGACGACCGTTTCTACGGCCATTATCTATAAGTGCATCAACAGCTTCCTGAAGCATTCTCTTTTCGTTACGGACAATGATTTCAGGAGCGCCAAGTTCCATAAGTCTTGCAAGACGGTTATTTCTGTTTATGATTCTTCTATAAAGATCATTAAGATCTGATGTTGCGAATCTACCACCCTCTAACTGTACCATTGGTCTTAAGTCTGGAGGAATAACTGGAATTTCAGTAAGGATCATCCACTCTGGCTTAGTACCAGCAGCGATAAATGCATCCATAACTTCGATTCTCTTAATAAGTCTTGCAGCCTTCTGTGAAGTAGTAGTAGCAAGCTCTTCCTTAAGCTTTGCCACTTCTTCTTCAAGATTAACGCTTCTAAGAAGCTCTAAAATAGCCTCAGCACCCATTCCAACTCTGAAAGTGTTACCATACTGGTCATAAAGATCTCTGTACTCTGTTTCAGTAAGAATCTTCTTGAATGGAATATCTGTTTCACCTGGATCAATCACGATATAAGAAGCAAAGTAAAGAACCTTTTCAAGATTCTTAGGTCCTATATCAAGGATAAGGTCCATACGGCTAGGGATTCCCTTAAAATACCAGATATGTGAAACTGGAGCAGCAAGGTGAATATGTCCCATACGATCTCTACGGACACTTGCCTTAGTAACCTCAACACCACACTTATCACATATGATGCCTTTATCCTTAATCTTCTTATACTTACCGCAATGACACTCCCAGTCTTTGCTAGGTCCGAATATTCTTTCACAGAACAGACCATCTCTTTCTGGCTTTAAAGTTCTGTAGTTAATAGTCTCAGGCTTAGTTACCTCGCCATGAGACCACTCTAAAATACTCTCAGGAGAAGCAAGCTTTATCTGAATTTTATCAAATTTCATTGATTTATTTGACTTAATCTCTTCTGCCATTATAGTGCTCCCTTCTATTATTCTTCTCTATTTCCGTCACCGTAATCATCAAAATCATCATCAAAGCCGTCAAGATCGAAATCGTCATCATCATCTGATCCGAGTTCTTCCATAGTAGCTTCACCATCATCCCCTTGCTTTTCTGCATGGTAACCGGCATTCTTTAATTCATTTTCCTCATCACGGCTGTTTCTCTTATAACCACCATCATCAAGAACCTTCTTGAAGTCTGTAACCTCATATTCTGAACTTTCAAGAAGCTGGACTTCGTTGTTATCCTGATCAAGAACTCTTACATCAAGTGCAAGAGACTGAAGTTCCTTAAGAAGAACCTTGAATGATTCAGGAATACCTGGTTCAGGGATATTCTCGCCTTTAATAATAGCTTCATATGTCTTAACACGGCCAACAACATCATCAGACTTAACTGTAAGGATTTCCTGAAGTGTATATGATGCACCATACGCCTCAAGAGCCCAAACTTCCATTTCACCGAATCTCTGTCCACCGAACTGCGCTTTACCACCAAGTGGCTGCTGTGTTACAAGTGAGTAAGGACCAGTTGAACGTGCATGGATCTTATCATCAACAAGGTGATGGAGCTTTAAGTAGTGCATGAATCCAATAGTAACTGGACTATCAAAATACTCACCAGTTCTACCATCACGAAGTCTTACCTTACCATCTCTTCCGATAGGAACACCCTTCCACTCTGCTCTGTGAGCTCTGTTATCTGAAAGGAACTCAAATACATCATCTCTTAAAAGATCCTTATATTCCGCTGTAAATGTAGTCATATCTGCTGGATACTCTTCACCTGCAGCCTCTGCTTCAGCCTTTTCCTTTGCAAGCTCATCATCATCAAAAGGATGGTTAGCATAAGCATTAGCCATATCAAGTGTATCCATAATATCATTTTCGTTAGCACCATCAAAGATAGGTGTTGCTACGTTAAAGCCTAATACCTTTGCCGCAAGACTCAAATGAATCTCAAGGACCTGTCCGATATTCATACGTGAAGGCACACCCAGTGGGTTAAGTACTATATCAAGTGGACGTCCGTTTGGAAGGAATGGCATATCTTCTACTGGAAGTACTCTTGAAACGACACCCTTGTTACCATGACGTCCGGCCATCTTATCACCAACAGAAATCTTTCTCTTCTGTGCAATGTAGATACGGACATTCTTGTTAACACCAGGAGCCAATTCATCTCCATTCTCTCTTGTAAATACCTTAACGCCTACTACGATACCATAAGCACCATGAGGAACCTTAAGTGAAGTATCTCTTACCTCTCTTGCTTTCTCACCGAAGATAGCTCTAAGAAGTCTTTCTTCAGCTGTAAGCTCTGTTTCTCCCTTTGGAGTAACCTTACCAACAAGGATATCACCGGCTCTTACCTCGGCACCTATACGGATAATACCATCTTCATCAAGATTCTTGACAGCATCAGAACCTGTTGAAGGAAGATCTCTTGTGATTTCTTCTGGTCCTAACTTTGTATCTCTTGCTTCTGTATCATATTCTTCTATATGGATAGATGTATATACATCATCTCTTACTAATCTTTCACTAAGAAGAACAGCATCCTCGTAGTTGTAACCTTCCCATGTCATGAAACCGATAAGAGGGTTCTTACCAAGTGCTATTTCTCCGTTAGATGTTGATGGACCATCAGCGATAACATCTCCTGCCTTAACCTCATCACCCTTGAAAACAATAGGTCTCTGGTTATAGCAGTTACTCTGGTTACTTCTTGAGAACTTAGTAAGCTTGTACTCATGAACCTTACCGCTTGTCTCTCTTACAAGAATCCTGTTAGATTCAGAAGAAAGAACAACACCATCTTCTTCTGCAACAACACACACACCTGAGTCGCATGCTGTCTTGTTTTCAATACCTGTACCTATTACTGGAGCTTCTGTCATAAGAAGAGGTACTGCCTGACGCTGCATGTTAGAACCCATCAGGGCACGTGTACAGTCATCATTCTGAAGGAAAGGTATCATAGATGTAGCTACTGAGAACACCATCTTAGGAGATACATCCATAAGATCAATCATGCTCTTATCAAACTCAGATGTTTCTTCTCTGTAACGTCCAGATACTGAATTCTTAACGAAATATCCATTTTCATCAATCTCAGCATTAGCCTGTGCTACATGGTAATCATCTTCCTCATCAGCTGTAAAGTAACGTACATCATCAGTTACTCTTGGATTCTTAGGATCTGACTTATCTATTATACGATAAGGAGCTTCTACGAAACCATATTCATTGATTCTTGCATATGATGCAAGAGAGTTGATAAGTCCGATGTTAGGACCTTCTGGTGTCTCGATAGGACACATTCTTCCATAGTGTGTATAATGTACATCTCGAACCTCGAAACCTGCTCGATCTCTTGAAAGACCACCAGGACCAAGTGCTGAAAGACGTCTCTTATGTGTAATCTCAGATAATGGATTGTTCTGATCCATGAACTGAGAAAGCTGCGAACTACCAAAGAACTCCTTGATAGCTGCTGTTACAGGCTTGATATTTATAAGTGACTGTGGAGATATACCACTTAAATCCTGAGTTGACATTCTTTCACGTACAACTCTTTCCATTCTTGAAATACCGATTCTGAACTGATTCTGTAAAAGTTCACCTACGGCTCTTATACGTCTGTTACCAAGGTGATCGATATCATCCTTAGTTCCAATACCATATTCAAGATGCATATTGTAGTTGATAGATGCAAGTATATCTTCAACTGTAATATGCTTTGGAATAAGATCTGCCACATTCTTTTCTATAGCATCCCTGATATCCTCAGGTGATTCATTATCTGCTAATATCTGTGAAAGAACTGGATAATAAACATACTCGTTAACACCAAGTTCCTTAGCTTCTTCCTCTGTAATATCTACCCATTTAGTAATATCTACAGCAAGGTTAGATAATATCTTAACTACTCTTTCACGTACTGAACCATCAGCTGCCTTTAACTCTGCCTTTAAGAACACAGCAGGTACAGCAGCATTCTGGATCTGTTCTGCAGTTTCTCTTGTAAGCTTATCGCCTGCATTAGCGATAATCTCACCGTTGCCATCAACTACATCTTCTGCAAGAACATGTCCAGCAATCCTGTTTCTGAAAGAAAGCTTCTTATTAAACTTATAACGGCCTACTCTTGCAAGGTCATATCTTCTAGGATCAAAGAACATGCCTGAGATAAGTGCTTCAGCACTATCTACTGACAAAGGTTCCCCTGGTCTTAACTTCTTATAAAGTTCAAGCACACCTTCCTGATAGTTAGTAGAAGTATCCTTCTCCATAGTTGCAAGAAGCTTAGGCTCCTCACCAAATATGTCAATAATCTCTGCATTAGTTCCAAAACCAAGTGCTCTTATAAGAACTGTTATAGGAACCTTCTTGTTACGGTCAACCTTAACATAGAACACATCGTTAGCATCTGTTTCATACTCTAACCATGCACCTCTGTTAGGAATAACAGTAGAACTATACAGGAATATCTTTCCATACTTATCTTTCTGTATATCATAGTAAATACCAGGTGAACGTACCAGCTGGCTGACTATAACTCGTTCTGCACCGTTAATTACAAATGTACCGGTCTTAGTCATCAAAGGAAGGTCACCCATGAAGATTTCATGCTCGCTGATATCTTCATTCTCTTTGTTATGAAGTCTTACACGTACCTTGAGTGGAGCTGCATATGTAGCATCTCTTTCCTTACACTCTTCTATAGAGTACTTTCTCTCCTCTTCGCATAATGCAAAATCAACGAATTCAAGACTGAGCCTTCCGTTGTAATCTGCAATTGGAGAGATGTCGTTAAAGACCTCTTTTAAGCCTTCATTTAAAAACCACTGGTAAGAATCTTTTTGCACCTCAATAAGGTTAGGCATCTCAAGAACTTCCTTCTGTCTTGAGAAACTCATACGCATCGCTTTGCCTGACTTTACTGGACGTATTCTGTTTTTCTCCATTGACGTTTCACCCCTTAGTTTTCTTTACATTAATTTATTACATTATAGATATGTGTACAAAAACTATGCACACCATACCATAATAGTGCATTATCCATAATAGCAAAAAAAGTCCCAGCTGTCAATAAAACAACTGGAACTTTTTCACATTTATTATAATATACCAAATATAACTCAAAAAATCAAGTGTTTTTTCATCATATTGCCATATTAAAGTTGTAATCCTCTGGTTTTAAATTACTTAAGAGTAACCTTAGCACCTTCAGCTTCAAGCTTCTTCTGGATTTCTTCAGCTTCTTCCTTAGAAGCAGCTTCCTTAATAACCTTAGGAGCGCCATCAACAACTTCCTTAGCTTCCTTTAAGCCAAGACCTGTGATTTCACGAACAGCCTTGATAACCTTAACCTTGTTAGCGCCAGCTTCTGTAAGCTCAACGTCAAACTCTGTCTTTTCTTCAGCTGCAGCACCTGCGCCTGCACCTGCTGCTACAACAACACCTGCTGCTGCAGAAACACCAAATTCTTCTTCACATGCTTTAACTAAATCGTTTAATTCTAATACTGATAAACCCTTAATAACTTCGATAATTTCCTGTGTAGTCATTATTATAATCTCCTTTTTATAGTCTTTAATTAAGTTTCGTAGTCTGTCTGATAAGTTTCAGGCAGCCTCGTCGATAATCGTTTTATGCTGCGATATTATGCAACCTCTTCGTTCTTCTCAGCGATCTGCTTAATAACGCGGGCAAAGTTTGTAATAGGTGACTGGATGCTTCCAAGGAACTTAGCAAGAAGTTCATCTCTTGAAGGAATGCTTGCGATAGCTGCGATTCCTGTAGCATCATAGTAAGTACCTTCAACAACACCACACTTAAGTTCAAGTGCTTCTGCTGTCTTAGCAAAGTTAGCTAAAACTCTTGCTGGAGCTGTAGCATCATCCTTGCAGATTGCAATAGCGTTAGGTCCTTCAAGAACCTCTGTCATTGGTTCGAACTCTGTACCTGCGATTGCTCTCTTTACTAAAGTATTCTTATAAACCTTGTAAACGACACCAGCTTCTCTTAACTGCTTACGAAGCTGTGTATCCTGCTCAACAGTTAAGCCACGGTAGTCAACTACCACAACGCCCTGAGCGCCTTCTAAGCTTGCTTTGATTTCGTCTACAATAGGCTGCTTAAGTTCTACTTTTGCCATGAATATTTACCTCCTGTTAGATTAGTATCTGTTTCCAGATAATATTCTGCCCAGACGTACAATGTATCAGGCTATCAAAAAAGCCCTCCTGCCGCTATGACAGAAGGACTGAATAAACTGATAAATATATTCTAAAGTCTTATCATCAGTCTGTACTTCCAGACTGACACACTTTAAAATACAAGTCTGTCCTCGGTAGGCGTATTACCTTTAACCCTTTCGGGACCTGCTGTCTTAGGCAAAATGTGAAATCACTTTCACTTTAATTATATTATGAAACCATCACATCAATCTGATACAGATTATAAATCTATATCCAAATCAACCAGATAGTAACACAAACATTGATAGTATACTATCATAATATATTGGTTGTCAACCGTTATTCACAAAGAATATATTAATGCAGGGGCAAAGCTTATAAGAACCAATACATTTGCGGCTAATACTGTTAATCTTGAATGCAATTTTGATGAGGTTAAAGCTAATATAAAAGCAGCTGTTGCCAATGCAAGACAGGCAGTTAAGGAATGTGGCAGGGAAGTATATATTGCCGCAGATATAGGTCCTATACCTAATGATAATCTTTTTGACAAGCAGACAGTAGTAGATGAATATGTAGATATTGCGAAGGTATTTCTTGAAGAAGGAATTAATGTATTCGTGTTCGAGACATTTGCAGATTTATCTAATATATCTGATGCCATAGATTATATAGGAAGTGCTGCGACTGGTGGAATTAATATAGCAGATAGTGTTTTGACAGACAGACCATTTGTTATAACACAGTTTGCAATCAACCAGTTTGGATATAGTAATTGTGGACTTAGTTCGTCTAAGCTAGTTAAGCTTGCAGATGATAATCCGTATATCGATGCTCTAGGATTTAACTGCGGAATTGGACCGGGACATATGGAACAGTTCATATTAAAGGAACGCCGTCATACTGACAAGTATTTAAGTGCACTTCCTAATGCAGGTTATCCTCAGGCAGTCAGCGGACGTATGATATTCTCTGACAAGAATATGGATTATTATTCTGATAAAATGTGTGAATTGTTAAATGCAGGTGCTGATATAATCGGCGGCTGCTGTGGAACAACACCTGACTATATTGACAGAATAGCTTCCAAAGCAGATTTTACACAGAACAGACAGGGTGAAGGCTGTGATTGGGAGACTGATAATTCAGTACAGGCAGTAAACACAGCATTTTATCACAATAAGGAAGGAAAGAAGCTTATAGCAGTTGAGCTTGCACCTCCATTTGACAGTAATGCTGATAAGCTCTTAGATGCGGCACATTATCTTAAAAGCAAGGGCGTAGATGTATTGACATTTCCTGACTCACCATCAGGAAGAACAAGAGCAGACTCTATTCTTATGGCAGAAAAAGTGTCAAGGCAGACGGGAATGTGTGTTATGCCACATCTTTGCTGTAGGGATAAAAATGCCATCGCAATCAGGTCACAGATATTAGGTGCTGATATTAATGGGATTAATAATTTTCTTGTCATTACAGGTGATCCAATACCTTCGGTAATGAGAAGCAGTGTTAAGAGCGTATTTAACTTTGACTCTGTAGGCTTTATGAATATATTAGATGATATGAATTCAGAACAGTTTGCAGACCAGCCTGTTACATATGGCGGAGCTATTAATCAGGGCAGAAAAAGACTGGATATAGAGATTGGACGAGTAAAGAAGAAAATGGAAGCAGGAGCTACATTTTTTATGACACAGCCAGCATTCTGTGATGAGGATATAGAAAGAATTGCCACAATAAAAAAAGAAACAGGTGCAAGAATTCTATGTGGAATAATGCCGTTAGTGAGCTTTAAGAATGCTTCATTTATGAAGAATGAGATGACAGGCATTAATGTAACTGATGAGGTTCTGTTAAGATACAGACCGGATATGACTAAAGAAGAAGGAGAACAGGCAGGAATTGATTTGGCTGTTGAAATTATTAATAAATCCATCGATATAGTTGATGGATATTATTTCTCTTTCCCATTTATAAGAGTACATATGCTTGATAAAATAATTAAACAGTCAGAACTATATGTTAATAACTAGATATATAAGACATATGGAGGCGGGGAATTATGAATGAGACACAAGTTAAACATTTTATAGTTATGGAAAGACAAAAAGGTACAACAATAGAAGAATTAATATTCATTCTTCACGATAATGGTGTGCCAGAATATGAGATATCTAATTATCTTGAAATTTCAATTAAATATGTTGAGGAAATCTTAAGTGATTATTAATAAATGAAGCGGTATTAATGGTTGCAAATAAGGCATTTTGGGGATATAATCTATTAAAAGCACAGTTAATGGAGGAGTCTTATGGAAGTATATGAGATGCCTATTACGGTTGAAGAGTCAAGGAATTATCACAAGCTGTTATATCAGTTAAAAGCACTTAATCTTGTTGAATGGATTAAGACTTACATATTTACGGTTATATTTAATATGATATTTGCATTTGTTATATTTACATTTTCAACAAATTTAGCATTATATATCTGGAATAATGTACCAATGGGTATTAAGCTTCTGTTATTTGTTGTTGTATTCTTTCTTGTAGCATTGCAGAGATCTAAGAATATGCAGTTAAAAGCTATGTTACAGAAGTATTTTATTAATAATATTCCTCAGGAATTCTTATCAGGTGGAATACAGTTAAAGAAGATAAAAGTATCAAAGAATTCTTTAAAGGTGTATTATAGAAGATTTCACACACAGAATTTCCAATGATATTTCAGAATTGTAAAAGCTCCTTTTTGAATAAGAAAGGGGCTTTTAATATGCACAAGAATGGAGATAATATATGAGTTTATTAAATGTTGAACATCTTACACACGGATTTGGTGACAGAGCGATATTTGATGATGTATCGTTTAGATTATTAA
>OGFW01002080.1_pt1 | contig 13388 bp, 9 predicted proteins | sample 1570991 | NCBI WGS metagenome assembly OGFW01 (sample SAMEA2582074, study PRJEB24529) | metagenome | biome: Human gut stool | place: China | collected 2011
TTGCACCTGCCACCAATACGTGCGGCATCTTGCAAAGGTCGAACATAAAGACTTCATTCGTAATAGTCTTTCCCAACACAATAGGCAGGTCAAACTTGGATTCCTGGAATTTCTTGCTTCCGATAACACTTTGCCCGGAAACAATCTTCGGATTCTTGTTCGGTACCTCAATACCGATGGTTCCCTTGCCCGGTATCGGGGCAATGATACGGATACCGTCAGCAGACAGGCTCAACGCAATATCATCCTCCAATCCGCGAATTTTGGAGATACGCACGCCTTGTTCGGGAGTTATCTCATACAGAGTAACCGTAGGACCGACCGTTGCCTTAATCGTGCTGATTTCAATGCCGAAGCTGCGCAACGTATTGATGATACGGTCTTTATTGGCATTCTGTTCATCCATATCAATTGTCGGATCGTCGTTTTCAAAATGCTTCATCAGGTCGATCGTGGGGAAACGATAATTCTCCAAATCTTTTGTCGGGTTATAAGGTTCCATTTCCGGTCCCTGATATTCTTCTTCCGAAACGGCAGACTCCACTTCAAAACCGGGTTCTTCATCCTCCGAAGACTCTCCCCCTAAAGGAGAAACAACATTGGAAACGGTTGGTTCGAACACCATGGTTACCCCTTCACTCTCATCGGATGAAGCGGAGGATATATCGTCCGTTTCCGGTTCACTCACCGGAAATTCTTCTTGGGGTTCTTCCGCCTGTATATCCATTACAGGTGCCGGAGGCGGTGTCTGTTTGTATGTCCGTTTCAAGTTAAATTCTACTTCCTGCGGTTGGGAGATCGTAAATTCCTGCGGTTCTTCTCCGGTAGTGGCAAGCTCTTCTTCCTCCTTCTTCTTTCGTTTCAGGAAACTCAATGCAAAGAGTTTGCGCAACCAAATCACTGTACGCGCACTTATATATATAAAGAAGCAAATAGCCGTTATCAACAGAATCATCCACACCCCGGGTACACCGACCTGAGAGATCAGCCAACGGCTGACATTGTATCCGTGCATACCGCCCAGATAAATGAAAGAATCCTGATAATGATCCATAAACACAAATCCGAAGAATATAGAGAACCATACCAGTAACAATGTGCAACCTATAAACCACTTCCACAGACGGACAACACGCACACGCATCAACTTCAATCCTGCCACCGCCAAAAAGACAAGAATAAAGAAGGAAGAGACACCGAAGCAATCATTAATCAAGTAATGAGCCAACTGCGCCCCACGCGAACCAGCGTAGTTCTTCACATGATTGTTGACCGCCGACAGGTCTGCCGGATTTCCACTGTCGATAATACTCTGGTCGGCAGCTCCCGTGAAAAAGAAAGAGGAAAAAGCCAACAATAAATAAACGGAAAAAATGACCAGCATTAATCCGATAACAAAGTGGACAGTCTCATTCTTTAAAATTGCTGTGATTTTACCCGGAGAAGAGGGAGTACGTTCGGCCTCCTTATCTAATTTTTTTTTTGCCATGAGTCTTTTATTCTTTTTATAAAATTGGAATCGTAATCTAAGCCGCAAAAATAATAAAAAAATAATGAGCGCTACGCTCATTCAATCCTTTTTCTTACCTTTGCGTTTCAAATCAACGCTGATTATGGAAAAAGAAAGCCAAACGATATTTGATAAGAATGTAATTGAGTTCGTAACGGTAGCCGCCGAATTTTGTGCATTCCTCGAACGTGCCGAAAGCATGAAGCGCAGCACTTTCGTTGATACATCATTGAAAATACTGCCTTTACTCTATCTCAAAGCCTCCATGCTGCCGAAGTGTGAGACGATCGGGGATGAGGCGCCCGAGACGTATGTGACTGAAGAAATTTATGAAATTCTTCGTATCAACCTTGCAGGATTAATGGGAGACAAGGATGATTATCTGGACGTATTTGTGCAGGATATGGTATACAGCGACCAGCCTATCAAGAAGTCCATATCTGAAGATTTGGCTGATATTTATCAAGATATCAAAGACTTTATTTTTGTTTTCCAACTGGGATTGAACGAAACGATGAACGATTCGCTGGCCATTTGTCAGGAAAACTTCGGAATGTTGTGGGGACAAAAGCTGGTTAATACACTGCGCGCCCTCCACGACGTGAAGTATAATCTGCAGGACAACGAAGAAGAGGAAGAAAACAACGAAGAAGGATTTTACGAACCAAGCGAAGACGACAGTTGTTGTGAAGAAGGCGGTTGTCATTGCCATGACGACGAATGTCACTGCCACGAAGGCAGTTGCCATTGTCACGATGATGAAAAATAAAAATGATTGTAAGAAGAACCATTGATAAAGACGAATTAAAGGAACTCCCGAAAGTAGTTTTTCCGGGAAGAATCCATGTTATCCAATCGGAATCGGAAACGGAAAAGGCGGTAGCCTACCTGTTGTCGCAGCCGATATTGGGTATCGACAGCGAAACGCGGCCCTCTTTCACAAAAGGGCAATCACACAAAGTAGCGCTTCTCCAGATTTCTTCCGAAGAATGTTGTTTTCTGTTCCGGCTCAATATGACGGGACTTACACAGCCATTGGTTGACTTGCTTGAGAACCCGGGAATTATTAAGGTGGGGCTTTCGCTGAAAGACGACTTTATGATGTTGCATAAACGTGCTCCTTTCAACCAACAGAGTTGTATCGAATTGCAGGACTATGTACGTCAGTTCGGCATACAGGACAAAAGCCTCCAAAAGATTTATGCCATTTTATTTAAGGAAAAAATTTCCAAATCGCAACGACTGTCCAATTGGGAAGCGGATGTGTTGAGTGATGGACAAAAACAATACGCCGCCACCGACGCCTGGGCATGCCTCAACATCTACAACCTGCTGCAAGAACTAAAGCGGACAGGCAATTATGAAATAGCTCCCGAAGAAAAGAAAGAAGAACATTTAATAGAATCAGATAAATAAAACACTATGCATAAAGTATACCTCAAACCCGGTAAAGAAGAGTCGCTGAAAAGATTTCACCCCTGGATTTTCTCCGGTGCTATCTCCCGTTTCGACGGAGAACCCGAAGAAGGTGAAGTTGTAGAAGTATACACCTCCAAGAAAGAATTTATCGCCGAAGGACACTTCCAGATCGGAAGTATCGCCGTACGTGTGCTTTCTTTCCGGCAAGAACCGATCAACCATGATTTCTGGAAACGCAAACTGGAAATTGCATACGACATGCGTTGTGCCATTGGAATCGCTATCAATCCGGTCAACGACACCTATCGTCTCGTACACGGTGAAGGTGACAATCTCCCCGGACTGGTGATTGATATTTATGCCAAAACTGCCGTCATGCAAGCTCACTCGGCAGGAATGCACGTAGACCGCATGGTGATCGCCGAGGCTTTGTCCGAAGTCATGGGTGACAAGATTGAAAATATCTATTATAAATCAGAAACAACGCTCCCTTTCAAAGCCGACCTTTTCCCCGAAAATGGTTTCCTGAAAGGAGGAAGCAACGATAATATCGCACAAGAGTACGGCCTGAAGTTTCATGTAGACTGGCTGAAAGGCCAGAAAACGGGATTCTTTGTAGACCAACGCGAAAACCGCTCGTTATTGGAACGGTATGCCAAAGATCGCTCGGTACTGAATATGTTCTGCTACACCGGAGGCTTTTCTTTCTACGCCATGCGCGGAGGTGCAAAGCTCGTCCACTCGGTAGACAGCTCTGCGAAAGCAATCGACCTGACCAACAAGAATGTGGAACTGAACTTCCCTGGTGATCCCCGCCATGAAGCATTCGCTGAAGACGCCTTCAAATACCTCGACCGTATGGGCGACCAGTATGACCTGATTATCCTCGACCCACCCGCATTTGCCAAACACAAGGATGCGTTGCGGAACGCATTGCAGGGTTATCGGAAACTGAACGCCAAAGCATTCGAGAAAATCAAGCCGGGTGGTATCTTGTTTACTTTCTCCTGCTCACAGGTAGTAACCAAAGATAATTTCCGCACAGCAGTATTCACCGCAGCCGCCATGTCGGGACGCAGCGTGCGTATCTTGCACCAGCTCACCCAACCTGCCGATCATCCGGTGAATATCTATCATCCGGAAGGCGAATATCTGAAAGGACTTGTACTCTACGTAGAATAAGTCCGGCAAGATGTCGGAACCAGATTTCTACTCGAAGGATAAAAAAGAATATTATAAGAGGAAATCAGGAGGCAGTAACAGAAAAAAGGAGTATTCAAAGTTAATTAGAGTTAACAGCATGCAGTTTTTCAATAAAACATTATGTTGTATAACATAAACCACTTATCTTTGCACTGTGTTTTTCATGGTATTAGATTTAAGGTTAACAAAGATTGGCTGTCTGGGATAGATAGCCTTCTTTTTTTATATACCCTTTCCATTCTTATTTTTTATCATAGATATTCTTCCTTCTTTGCATTTATGCCTTTTTTATCGCCTTTTTATCAATTAACTTGCTCACCCAATCAACGAAAATATTATATTTGCATCTATTATTAGCAAAAGAGAAACACAAATTTAAAAAGTCATGAGCATAAAAGTTCGTTTGATTATTATGAACTTCCTGCAATTTTTTGTCTGGGGGTCATGGTTAATTTCACTAGGTGGCTATATGGGCAGAGAACTCCATTTCGAAGGTGGACAAATCGGAGCCATTTTCGCCACTATGGGAATTGCCTCTTTGGTGATGCCCGGCATTATCGGTATCATTGCCGATAAATGGTTTAATGCAGAGCGTTTATACGGACTTTGCCACATTGTAGGTGCAGCCTGTCTTTTCTACGCTTCCACCGCTACGGGATACGACCAGATGTATTGGGCCATGTTACTCAATCTATTGGTATATATGCCTACTTTGTCATTAGCCAATACCGTTTCATACAATGCATTGGAGCAATATAAATGTGATTTAATCAAAGATTTCCCCCCTATCCGCGTATGGGGAACGATCGGTTTTATCTGTGCCATGTGGGCGGTAGACCTTACCGGATTCAAAAACTCAAGCGCCCAACTTTATGTCGGTGCCATATCCGCGCTGTTACTGGGAGTTTATTCTTTCACCCTTCCGGCTTGTAAACCCGCCAAAACAGAAAACAAATCACTGCTTTCGGCTTTCGGGCTGGATGCATTGGTGTTATTTAAAAGAAAGAAAATGGCAATTTTCTTCCTTTTCTCCATGCTTTTGGGGGCGGCTTTACAGATAACCAATACATACGGTGACCTGTTTCTAGGCAGTTTTGCCGGTATTCCGGAGTTTGCAGATTCTTTCGGGGTGAAACATTCGGTTATCCTGCTATCCATATCACAGATGTCCGAGACACTGTTTATTCTTGCTATACCGTTTTTCCTGAAGCATTTCGGCATCAAGCAAGTGATGTTAATCAGTATGTTTGCATGGGTATTCCGGTTCGGTTTGTTCGGCTTCGGAGATCCGGGAGGCGGATTGTGGATGTTGATTCTTTCCATGATTGTTTATGGTATGGCGTTTGATTTCTTCAACATTTCCGGTTCCTTGTTTGTTGAACAAGAGACTAATTCCTCCATTCGTGCCAGTGCTCAAGGGTTGTTCTTTATGATGACTAACGGTCTGGGAGCTATCATCGGAGGATATGCCAGCGGAGCTGTGGTAGATGCTTTCTCGGTATATGCCGACGGCAAATTGGTGAGTCGGGAATGGACGGATATCTGGCTGATTTTTGCTGCGTATGCGTTGGTTATCGGAATTCTGTTTGCCTTGGTATTCAAGTATAAGCACCGACGGGAGAGTAAAACAAATTAAGTAAAAAACAATGGATAAAAAGGTAGAATTACAAGTTTTAAATATCACAAATAGCCAAGCGCAGGTAGGTGCATTCGCAATGCTATTGAGTGAAGTGGACGGTGAACGGCAACTGCCTATCATCATCGGTCCCGCCGAAGCCCAGGCTACCGCGTTGTATCTGAAAGGAATTAAAACTCCACGCCCGTTAACACACGATTTATTCACCACAAGCCTTACCGTATTGGGGGTAAGCCTGATACGTGTGCTGATTTACAAAGCTAAAGACGGTATTTTCTACTCTTATGTTTACCTGAAAAGAGACGAAGATATTATACGTATTGACGCACGTACATCGGACGCCATTGCATTGGCGGTACGTGCCGACTGCCCGATTCTGATTTATGAATCTATCCTCGACCGGGAATGCCTGCGCATACCGGATGAAGAAAGGAACCGTTCTGAAGAAACAGTTGGTGACAAGGAATCTATGGAAGAAGAACATGAATCGTCGTCGCGCAGTGCCACTTCCAAAACATTTGAACAAGCATTGGAGCAGGCTATTAAAGACGAGAACTATGAATTGGCCGCTAAAATACGCGACCAGATCAATCAAAGAAATAAAAATCAATAATTACTATATGCACGTTTTTTATACTCCCGATATACAGAAAACCAATGAGCTTCCGGAAGAAGAAGCACAGCACTGTACCCGTGTCTTGCGGTTAAGTATCGGAGACGAAATCACCCTTACCGATGGAAAGGGTAGTTTCTACAAGGCAGAAATTACGGCAGCAACCAACAAACGTTGTCTGGTAGCTATCAAAGAGACAATTTTCCAAAAACCACTATGGCCGTGCCACCTGCACATCGCCATGGCACCAACTAAAAATATGGACCGTAATGAATGGTTTGCCGAGAAAGCCACTGAAATAGGATTCGACGAACTGACATTTCTCAACTGCCGGTTCTCGGAACGTAAAGTTATCAAGAACGAACGGATCGAAAAGATTCTTATCTCGGCAATCAAACAATCACTCAAAGCCCGTCTGCCGAAACTGAATGAGATGACAGATTTCAATAAATTCATCAATCAGGAGTTTAAGGGACAGAAGTTTATCGCTCACTGCTACGAAGGTGAGAAACCTCTGCTGAAGGACGTACTAAAAGCCGGAGAAGACGCCTTGGTGCTGATCGGCCCGGAAGGAGATTTCAGTGAGGGCGAAGTAGAAAAAGCTATTGAACGGGGATTCACGCCGATCAGCCTGGGTAAATCACGACTTCGGACAGAAACAGCGGCATTGGTGGCTTGCCACACGTTGAATCTGCTAAATCAACAATAAAAGAACAGTTAAATTGAAATTTATACACCATTAAAAAATATGAGTATGGCAAAGAAAATGATTTCACGACTCTCGGTACTTACAGTACTGATTGTTTTCCTGGCAGCATGTTCCAAAACAGTGGAATATACCAATATAATACCGGCTGATGCTACGGTTGTTACCTCTATAAATCTAAAATCCTTGACTAGTAAGGCCGGATTGAATGATAAAGAGAATGAAGCTGCCAAGCAAAAAGTATTGGAAGCACTAAAAAGTGGAATGAACGCTGCCACTTTCCAACAATTAGAAAAAGTGATGAATAACCCCAGTGAATCGGGAATTGACGTAGAAGCTCCTGTCTACGTATTTACTTCGCCCTCTTTTCCATACTCTACCGCAGTTGCGAAAATCAAAAGCGAAGATGACCTGCACGCTTCCTTGGAAATAATGGTAAAAGAGCAAATCTGCCAACCAATCAACGAAGTAGCTGGATATAGCTTTACAACCATGAACGGAGGTTTAGTCGCTTTCAACAATTCTACCGTAATGCTCATTTCCGTAAAAGGAACATCTCAAATAGAGAAAGCCAAAGAAGGCATCACCAATCTGTTGAAGCAAACCGCAGATAACAGCATTGCGAAATCCGGCGCTTTCCAGAAAATGGAAAAACAAAAAAGTGACATCAATTTCTTCGCTTCCATGGCAGCTATTCCTGCACCTTATCAAGAGCAAGTCAGTATGGGACTTCCCGCTGAAGTGAAAGCAGAAGACATAACCATAATAGCCGGATTAAACTTTGAAAAAGGAAGAATTGCCTTGAAAACAGAAAATTACACGGAGAACGAGGCTGTAAAAGCTTTAATGAAAAAACAATTGGAAGCATTTGGAAAAGCAAACAATACGTTCGTAAAATACTTCCCGGCTTCTACCCTGATGTTTGTCAATCTGGGTATAAAAGGAGAAGGTCTTTATAATCTCCTAAGTGAAAAAAAGGAATTCCGTAACACAGTATCTATCTCCAAAGCAGATGAAGTTAAAGAATTGTTCAGTTCCTTCAACGGTGATATCTCCGCAGGGTTAATCAACGTAACCATGAACAGCGCTCCTACCTTTATAGTGTATGCAGACGTAAAAAACGGCAATGCACTCGAAGCTCTTTATAAGAACAAGCAGGCATTGGGACTGAAAAAAGGAGAAGATATTCTGGAACTGGGCAAAAACGAATATGTCTATAAGAGTAAAGGAATGAACGTATTCTTTGGTATCAAAGACAAACAAATGTATGCCACCAATGACGAGTTACTCTACAAAAATATAGAAAAAGCGGCAGACAAGTCTATCAAAGACGCTCCGTATGCATCGGAAATGAAGGGAAAAAACGTATTCATGGCTATCAACGCAGAAGCTATACTTGAACTTCCCGTTGTTAAAATGCTGATCGGATTTGGTGGTGAAAAGTTCCGGACCGGTTCTGAGATGTTATCAAAAGTTTCCTATCTGTCCGTTAGTTCAGAAGGAGAAACAAGCGAAATCGACCTTTGCCTGAAAGATAAAGACGTCAATGCGCTCAAATTAATCGTTGACTTCGGTAAACAATTTACCGGTATGTAATTCGTAAACAAACGGCATGAATAGCATTCATTTACAGCAAACACTTCCCCAAGTGTTTGCTGACCGTAATTCGGTGACTTCGGATATATGGCATCAGGATCTTATCTTCCGGAAAGGGGAAATGTATCTGATAGAAGCGGCTTCCGGCACCGGAAAATCTTCATTGTGCAGCTATATTTATGGCTATCGCAACGACTATCAGGGGATTATCAATTTCGATGAGACTAATATCAAAGCATATTCTGTGAAGCAATGGGTAGACCTGAGAAAGCATTCACTGAGTATGCTTTTTCAAGATTTACGTATCTTCACCGAGCTGACTGCTCTTGAAAATGTACAACTGAAAAATAATCTTACCGGATACAAAAAGAAGAAAGAAATCCTAGCCTTCTTCGAGAAACTGGGACTTTCGGACAAGCTGAATGTAAAGACCGGTAAACTCTCGTTCGGGCAGCAACAACGGGTTGCCTTTATCCGAGCACTCTGCCAGCCTTTCGATTTCCTTTTTCTGGATGAACCTATCAGTCATCTGGATGATGACAACAGCCGCATTATGGGAGAACTTATTATTGGCGAAGCTGAAAAGCAACAAGCCGGAGTAATCGCCACTTCCATAGGAAAACATATTGAGTTGCCTTATCAACGCATACTCCAGCTATGATAAGTGGCGAGTAATGAGTTATTGTAAATTATAATTTGTAAATCATAAATAAAATGTCAGCCCTTGTCTGGAAACTTCTCCGCCAACATATCAGTATCGGCCAGTTAGCCGGTTTCTTTTTAGCCAATCTATTCGGTATGATGATTGTATTGCTTAGTGTACAGTTTTATAAAGATATCATTCCGGTATTCACCGAAGGAGACAGCTTTATGAAGAAAGATTTCATCATAGCCACAAAGAAGATTAGCACGCTCGGCTCTTTTGCAGGAAAAAACAACACATTCTCTGCCGAAGACATCGCCGACCTGAAGAAACAATCGTTTACCAAGACAATCGGAGCTTTTACCCCCTCCCAATTCAAAGTTTCGGCGGGACTGGGTATGCAGGAAGCTGGTATTCATCTTTCCACCGATATGTTTTTCGAATCGGTTCCCGATGAATTTGTTGATATTAAACTCGATAAATGGCACTTTGATGAAGCCACACACACCATTCCTATCATTATTCCCCGCAATTACCTGAATCTTTATAACTTCGGCTTTGCCCAAAGCCGTAGCCTGCCCAAGCTATCGGAAGGCTTAATGAGTCTGATCCAAATGGACATCATGATGCGCGGAAATGGCCGGGTAGAGCAGTATAAAGGAAATATCGTCGGTTTCTCCAATCGACTGAACACCATTTTGGTCCCCCAGTCTTTTATGGAATGGGCCAACAAGAACTTTGCCCCGAATGCGGAAGCACAACCGGCACGACTGATTATTGAAGTCAGCAATCCTGCGGATTCCTCCATTGCCGGTTATTTTCAAAAGAAAGGATATGAAACGGAAGACGGAAAGTTGGATGCAGGCAAGACTACCTATTTCCTTCGCCTGATTGTAGGTATTGTGCTGGGAGTCGGCCTATTTATCAGTATCCTTTCATTCTATATCCTGATGTTAAGCATCTTCTTACTGCTACAAAAAAATACGACCAAGCTGGAAAGTCTTTTATTAATAGGATACAGCCCCAATAGAGTAGCATTGCCTTATCAGATACTCACAGTAGGGTTGAACATCGTTGTATTACTGCTATCTATCGGATTAGTAACCTGGCTGCGTAGCTATTACATAGAAAGTATCCGCCTGCTATTCCCCCAATTGGAAACAGGTTCACTATGGGCAGCTATCGGCATGGGTATTCTTCTGTTCCTTATCGTATCAATCATTAATATACTCGCAGTCAAACGAAAAGTACTTTCTATCTGGATGCACAAAAGTTAACACTCTAACATTATATATCGTATGAAAAGCAAAACTACCTTACTGACACAAATATGTCAAATAGCTCTGATAACAGGAATGTTATTATCAACTTCAATGCTATCAGCACAAAGTATGCAAGATACGGTTATTGCCAATTTTAGCCTGTTAGAGAAAATACCCCATGAGAAGGTTTATCTCCACCTGGACAAACCATTTTACGGTGCCGGAGAGAAAATCTGGTTCAAAGGCTACCTGATAAATGCCATTACCCACCAAGATGATAGCCAGAGTAACTTTATCATTACAGAATTAATCAATCGTTCCGACTCGATCGTAGAACGAAAAAAAATCCGTAGAGACTCTTTAGGTTTCCACAATGCTTTTACCCTGCCTCCTACCCTCCCCGCCGGTGATTACTACCTGCGAGGATACAGTAACTGGATGTTGAATGAAGGACCGGAATTCTTCTATTCACGTAATCTGAAAATCGGAAACTCCATAGATAACACCATCCTTTCAAACATCGAATATCAACAAGAGGACGATACCCATTATACAGCAAAAGTCAAGTTTACCAGCAATACCCAAGAGGTTTTTAAGAACACAGCAATCCGGTATCGGTTTATCGTAAACGGAAAAATAAAAGATAAAGGGAGAAAAAAGACAGATGAAAACGGACTGATTTCCATTTCCTTACCGGATTTGAAGCCAACTGCTGCCCGCAGCATTGAAGTGGAATTTGACGACCCGCAATACATCTATAAAAAGACTTTTTATTTGCCGGCATTTACAAATGACTTTGACGTCACTTTTTTCCCGGAAGGAGGCGCACTACTTGCTGTTCAGCACCAGAACATAGCGTTCAAAGCTCAGGGAGCAGACGGATTCTCCAAAGAAATAGAAGGTTTCTTACTGGATTCCCAAGGAGATACACTGACATCTTTTCATTCCGAGCACAAAGGAATGGGGATTTTCACATTAAACCCTTCCAACGGCAGTTCCTATTACGTAATGGCTACGTCCAGCGATGGAGTTACCAAACGATTTGACCTCCCGGCTATCGAACAAAAGGGAATCACACTTTCCATAAGTCACTATAAACAGGAAATACGTTATGAGATTCAGAAAACAGAGGCAACAGAATGGCCTCAAAAGCTATTTCTCATTGCTCACACCCGTGGAAAACTTTCCATACTTCAACCTATTAATCCGACAAGGACTTTCGGAAAAATGAATGACAGCCTGTTTACAGAAGGGATCACTCATTTCATGTTAATCGACCAGCAAGGGAATGTGCTCAGCGAACGGCTAGTCTTTGTTCCCGACCGCAAAACTCCCCAATGGCAAATAACTCCGGACCGACCGACATACGGAAAAAGAGAAAAAGTATCATTAAATATTTCAATAAAAGACGACAAGGGAAATCCTGTAAACGGTAGTTTCTCCGTCAGCATTACCAACCGGAAAAGTATCCAACCGGATTCTCTCGCTGACAACATTGTATCAAACCTACTGTTGACTTCCGATCTGAAAGGATATGTGGAAGACCCGGGGTTCTATTTTCTCCGCCAAGATGCACGAACCCTACGCTCGTTAGATTTCTTGATGATGACACATGGCTGGCGCAGATACAAATTTGATAATGTACTGCGTGCTCCCTCATTGAACTTCACTAATTATATTGAGAAAGGACAGACTATCAGTGGGCGTATTAAAGGTTTCTTCGGAGGGAATGTAAAAAAAGGACCTATCGTATTATTAGCTCCTAAACAAAACATTATCGCCACAACAACCACAGACGAGAAAGGAGAATTTATAGTCAATACCTCATTCAGAGACAGTACCACTTTCCTCATACAAGCACGTACAAAGAGAGGTTTTGCCGGAGTTGATATTGAAATAGAAAAACCTGAGTATCCGGTTGCCTTCCATAAATCCCCTTTCCGTGACGGAGCAGCAACCTTTATGGAAGACTATTTGCTCAATACCCGCGACCAATATTACATGGAAGGCGGCATGAGAGTCTACAATCTGAAAGAAGTACTGATTACAGGAAACCGGAAAAAGCCCAGTTCAACAAGTATTTATACAGGAGGAATCAACACCTATACTGTCGAAGGAGAGCAACTGGAAAAATACGGTGCACATACAGCCTTTGATGCAGTAATGAGACTGCCGGGAGTTAGCGTAATGAATGGAAACGAAATACATATACGCAACAATCCGCAACAGCCTGTTATCGTGATTGACGATGTAGTGTACGAGGATGACAATGAGATCCTGACCACCCTGCAAGCCAGTGATATGTCCAGTTTAAGTCTGCTCCGCGGAGCAGATGCGGCAATATTAGGTTCCCGTGGTGCTGCCGGTGCCATTGTTATCACATTAAAAGACGGAAGAGATCTTCCGGCCAGACCGGCACAAGGAATCATCACTTACTCTCCACTCGGGTACAGTGACTCGGTGGAATTTTATCACCCAACCTATGATACTCCCGAAAAGAAAGATGCCCGGCGTTCAGATTTAAGGAGTACTATCTATTGGAATCCGGCACTGCAATTGGATGAAGAAGGAAATGCAATAATAGAATATTACACTCCAGACAGCACCGCACCGGAGGACATTATTATTGAGGGTATAGATGAGAACGGGAAAGTATACAGGCTAACGCAGACAATAAATAAATGAAAATCTATTCCTATATCCTCAAAAGACATATATTTTTTTGATATTTCTATTATATTTTGCCCCGCGTTGACAAACAAAGCCTTGAAGTTCTCTTTGCGTTCATAGCTTTTAGCCA
>OGFW01002089.1_pt1 | contig 13318 bp, 13 predicted proteins | sample 1570991 | NCBI WGS metagenome assembly OGFW01 (sample SAMEA2582074, study PRJEB24529) | metagenome | biome: Human gut stool | place: China | collected 2011
ATCCCTGATGCGCCCCGCCTTTTCATTTACACCAACCTAAAACGGGTCTTGAGCAGGTCTGTAATTCTTTGTCAGCGTTTCCCGAATCGCTGATTCGGGATAGAGGATGTTACGCTCGCTTATTGCGACAAACGGTATCTGCCGCGTATCGCGAAGCGTCTGCAAGGTTCGGGGAGAGATGTGCAGCAGATCGCAAACCTCGCTGCCCGTCAGGTTGTTCTCCGCCCCGACCGGAGGATGATAGTTCTTATCGGCCAGTTGCAGGGTTTCTTCGGCCCGGTCGATCATAGCGAGCAACTCCCGGACTTCCTCGCTCTCCATCGTTAAATAGTCCGATTTCATGTTACACCCCTTTTCTGATTGTCCGCGTCCGCAGAAACCCGGTTACATCGGTTTCCCGGTAGAAGAACTTACCGCCGACATTCGAATAGGGCAGTACCCGTCTGTCGCGGTAGCTTTGGAGCGTGCGCTTGGAAATCCGCAATCGCTGACAAACCTCCGCCCCGTCCAGTCAGCCGTCGGGCGACGGCGGGTTATAACGCTTCCCGGTTCGTTGTGATTGAGCAGCCAATGTTTTCAGCCGTTCCGTGAGCGTTCTTCATACGCGCTCGTCCATACAAATACTTGTCATAAAAATTTGAATTAAATAGGTTAATAATAAATTTCATTTGCAAGGTAATACCGAACCGAAGGTTTCCGGAACCATGGCCGCTCCATGCCGCCCAGACCGTCCGCCTTCGATGCTCCTGCAAATCTGGCGGCAATATAAGGGACGCCCCGTTGTTTTGATGCTGTTTACGCCCTCGTTCTCCCTCAATCGCCCTAATTGGCCCCATGAATCTCGGCGTTCCTGCAAACTTGGCGGCAAGATAAGGGCAGCGTCCCGACTTGGTGCTGTCCGGGGAGTGAACGGTTATGAACGGTGCTAATTGACCCCGAAAACCGGACAAAATCAGCCGCAGTTTCGGGGTATCAGTGCCAAAATTCAACATCCGGAGGTTTTGTCCATACTACGGAGCAGTTTTGCGCAGCAGGACGCAATAATATCAGACGTGTAACAGATTGGCAAATTGTGTATTATCTTCGCCGCAAACCTTCAAATCCGACGTGTTTATGACTACCCGAACCATCCATTCCACTCCGGCGATCTTCCGCCCGTCGTGAAGAACCGCCCGCCCTGAAATCAACTCTCCGATCTCCCGCCTTTCGGGGTACTGACTTAGCCGTCCTGTCCGCTTGCGCCTTTGCGTGAGCGTCGATGCGATACGTCCCGCCTTTGCCGTCCTAAGCCTCCGCCGACTATATCCGGCGGGTCTTGCGGGCCGGCTTAGGCGTGCCGTGTCCGGGGCTTCGGCCCCGGCATCGACCGCTCCCGAAACGGGAGGAAGCAAGGTTGTGTTTTCGTGCCACGAAAACTCCCTTACGGGACTTTCCGCGACCACTTCAAACAACCTTGCTCTGCGAGGCCATCCCATTCGGACTGCTCCCGGTGCGGGTCGCATTCCGAAACGCCCGCCGCTCCCTGCGGTCGCCGCGGGCTTGGGATTCGGAGTGTCTGCGACGCGGGTTTACGACCGTACCCGCTTCACTCGTTTTACTCGGTCATCCGGCTGCGGTCGAACGTGCGGCCATGCGCTGAACTAACACGGGTTCGCACATGGCCGAGAACCGAAAGAACAAGGGCGGCAGACCACCCAAAACCGCCGCCGCAAAGCACTCCGAAACCGTCCGTTTCCGCGTAACGGCCGCCCAGATGCAAACCCTGCAACAAAGCGCAGCGAAAAGCAGGCTGACCCTGTCGGAATACGCCCGGCAAATGGTGCTTGCCGGAAAAGTCATCGCCCCGGCCAGCCCCGAAGAACTGGGTCTGATCGCCGAGCTGACCCGCGAGAAGAACAACCTGAACCAACTTGCCAAAGTCCAGAACGCCGCAGGAGCCGCAACGCGGGAAGCGGAACTAATGCGGATCATCCGGTTTTACAATCGGGTGATTGCCAAACTGAAAAGAGAGTAGCAATGATAGGAAAAATCGTAACGGGCAAATCGTTCGGCGGAGCCGTCGAATATGTCCTCAGGAAAGAGAAAGCCCGCCTGCTGGAGAGCGACGGGGTAGATACCGAAAGCATCCGGTCGATAATCGACGACTTCAACTTCCAGCGCAAGGCCCGCCGGGAGATCGCAAAGGTCGTGGGGCATATCTCGCTGTCGTTCCACCGGGACGATGCGCCGAAGCTGACCGACGATCGGATGCGGGAACTGGCGGCGGCCTACATGGAGAGCATGGGAATCGCCGATACGCAGTACATCGTCGCCCGGCATAACGACACGGAACATCCCCACCTGCATATTATCTACAACCGGGTGAAATACGACCGGACGCTTGTGGCGGATAAGAACGAACGCCGCCGGAACGTCAAAGTCTGCAAACAGCTTAAACGCCGATACGGGCTGACATTCTCCAACGGCAGGCAGAACATAAAGACCGAACTGCTCCACGGAGCAGATAAGGTACGGCAGGAGGTGTTCGACGCCATAACCCGCATCCTGCCCAAATGCGGCCGGATCGCCGACCTGTCGGCCAAGCTGAAACGGCAGGGGATCGGCATGCAGTTCTTCCACCGGGGCAACGACCCGAAGAAAGCGGTTCAGGGCGTAACCTTCACCAAAGACGGACTGACATTCAAAGGCTCGCAGGTAGACCGCAAATTCAGCTATGCCGGATTGTCGAAGACGATCCGCGAACGGGTCGAGACGTTGGCACGGGAAACGGCCGACGAGGAGATCAAATACATGCGGGAAAGACGGTGGGAGCAGGAACGCAACACAACGCCGAAGCCGCGGAAAGAGGAAAGGCCGCAACCGCCGCAGGTCAAACGGGAAGAAACACCCCGCCTGCAACAGTCCCGGCAAACACAACCGGCTTCAGCCGATCCGAAACCCTCCGCGCCGCAGCAGGTCGAAATCGGCGGTACACGATTTACGCAGGAGCAATGGCGGCAGTTGCAGGAGAACCGGATGCTGCGGATAATCGTTCGCCGCAGCGATGCAAATATGCTGCGCGAATACTGGTTCGACAATGCAGGAACGTTGCAATATACACTTATCGCCCTGCGCCGCAGGGATGAAGCCTTTACACGTGAATTGGTTACGGCAATAAAAGGCTGTCGGCTGACGGTGCAGGAACAGAAACAGTTGTATTCCGAACGGGGGTTGATTAAGGCGTTCCGAAAACAGGACGGAACGGTTTACCGCTTCCGGTTCGGGGTGGAATCAAAGCCCGGACAGAAAGATATGCTGACCGAGTGCGTATTATCCGTGCAACAGCCGCAAGAGGTGAAACCCGACACAAAGCCGCAGATCAAACAAGAGCAGCCGCAACAGAAAGAGCGGCCGCAGGTCAAAACCTACCCACCGAGAAAAAGAGGACAACATTTATAGTATAAGGTAAATCCAAAAATGCGGAAAACAGATTTTGTTTAGTCGGATTAATCTCTTATATTTATAATAAAATCATTCATTAATAGCTAAAAGAGGAATTAAATTCGAATTGCAGGACACATTTTTTGACTACGTTTATAAATAAACTTATTTAATATTGGAAAAATATGAATATAAATGAATTACATCAATATATTGAACAATTGTTTCCTATAAAGCGAAACAATGATTCTTTTCGGGAAGATTTAAGCCAAGTGCTAAAAAAATATTTGGACAATATAGATTCTATACCTGTTGAAACTGTTACTTACATTCCAAATTGGAGTGATCTTAAAGTACGAATCAAAAAACTTATCACCCATATTGAAAAAAGCGTTGAGAGTTATTATTTAGGAATGCGTAATGAAGCGTATAGAGTTTTACAGTCTGATATTATGGGAGATGATGGTATCATCAATTCTATCGGATTACATACTATAACAAAAGAGGAGGAAACACTTGACGGAAAACGGAGCACCTACTTTTTTCGCGCTCGTTTTTTTCAAGATAAAAATGATAAGACATATAGAGATATGTTTCACATCCCGCTAAATATGCGTGGTAGAGTTTCTACACAAAGATATAGTTCTCCCGGCTATCCTTGTCTGTATTTGGGAACAAGTGTCTACGCCTGTTGGGAAGAATTACTTCGTCCTCGGTTTGATGATGTTATGTTCAGTGGATTTAAAGTTACACGAACATTTAAATTATTTGATTTGAGAATACCTGCAAAAACCGATTTTGAAGAGGATAAATTATCTAATGTCCTTTTACGGTTGCCGCTGATAATAGCTTGTTCGTTTCCCGTCTGGTATCCAAACGATCAATTCAAACCGGAATATATTATTCCGCAATTACTTACCGAAATAATTATCAGTAATAATCGAAAAGCCATCGAGCAAAATTATGTTGCTATAGATGAGCTTGTTTGGGGTATAATATATACGTCAACACACAATAATGAGAGTTTTGGATTTGGCTCCGATTTTCAACAAAATATCGCTCTTCCTGTCATCCAAGCAGATAGGAACGACTATTGCCATGTATTAGCCTCATTATTTGCCCTAACCCAACCGACTTGTAATGAATATGAAGAGGTAAAGTCGATGCAACCGTATCTATTCGGTGCTCCTCCGACAGATTTTGAAGAAAAAAAGCGATATGCTTATTCTATTTCCAAATTTGCTTTTATTGAGGGGAAACTTCGATCTATGCCAACAAAAGAACTACCTTATCTGTATGTCACAAAACCTAAAATATTAATTCCACAGAATGGAGAAGGGGCAACTTGTAACGTTGTATCCAACCAAGAATGGCATATTGAGTAAAAGCTATTTTTGTGATTTGTTTTTATAATGCGAATTTGTGGTGGTTACTCAATTTAATTGAAATCTAATCAGTGTTGATTCTGTTGATCATAGTGGTTGAGCCGTTCGCGGCATACCTTTTCCACGATGTTGCGCAATAGTTCGATCTTGGGGACGAGAGCGTCGATGTCTGCTTTGGTGACGATGAAGTTCTTTTTGTTGTAGCGGGCTTCCAGATAGGCGCGGCGCAACAAGTCGAACAGGCGTTTTTCTTCATCCGTGTCGCAGGGGAATACTTTTGCCAATTCCAGCGTATAGGGCTTGCATTTCTCAATCAGAAATTGCAGATCGTGTTCTTTATAACCGTAAAGAATATAAACCAACGGGATAGTTTTTAGAAAACTTTCTGTTGCTTGGTGCAACATGAAAGCAGTCATGTGATAATTTTCCTCTTGGTAGTAAAAATTTGCTCCTTTAAAGAAATCAAGGCCATCGGAAAACTTATCATCATAATACTCTTCCGCCATCTTCTTAATCTCGGCATAATCCAACTCTCCGGGTGTGGCTAACTGACATTCGCCCGAATCGTAGAGCATGATTCCCTTTGCGACGATCTCGACGTAGAAATAACGTCCCATCGTCAGGGCGTCGTTCAGCTTGGAGATGCTTTCGTTGATAATCTGGGGGCGGGGCAGGTTCTCGTCGTTCTTCCCGGCTGCAAAACGCTCCCTAACGCGGGCCTCTACCGTGCTTTCCCGTTCTCCCAGCCGACGCTTGGTAACGACCAGCAGATCGTAGTCGCTCATGTAGATTGTTCGCACGCCGTAGTCGCGCCGTTCGTCGCGTTCGACATAGGTATTCGCCGCATAACTCCCGTATAGGATAATCATAACGACATCTTTCACCTCGTCGCGGATCAGTGCGGCCAATTCGTGTAAATCCCGCTGTTTGCGTTCGGGCAGAAAGTCGATGGAGTTCTTCATACCCACAAAATTAGCAAGATTTTTCCAAAAACACACGGCCCGTTGGTATTAGATACGAAATTGTTCGTATATTTGTTTCACGATTCCTTGAAGCAGTTTCGTTGTATAGGGGCGGCAGAAGCCGTCCGGGAACAAACTGGCAAGCAACTACTATGCAAACTTTAAGGAATTATCTCGACTCGGCATAGCCGACGGACATAACATATAAAGGGTAAACAACTCTTTATACTCTTTGCAAACTTGGGAGCCTCTTCGGAGGTTGTTTAATTCGGGTATAATAGTTGTCAGTCCTTGTTATGTCCTGCCCTTTACGGGCGGGGCAGACAAGGGCGCAGGACAGCTTCCGAATTAAGGTTCCCAAGACCTGCGAAGAGGGCTGCAAATGCGCCCCTTTTTTATTTCCATCCGGGGCGCCTCACCACAACTCAACCCCGGTATTATGTCACGGCAAATCAATCGAAAAGAGGCGTTTTTGGCACCCGTCGGCCCTTGGTCGGCGGGCATTGCCGTGTCTGCCGGGGGCTTCACAAGGACGGCGGACATGGCCCTGAAATCTGGTAGTAACACGCAAGTAACCCCGTGCCCGGCCGTCCTTTTTATTATGCGGATGCGGGCGGCCGAAACGAATTCTTCAATCTGTGAAGTTGCGTCACTTGATTGTTTCGGCCCCGCATCCGCTTTTTAATCCGACAACCACAAACTATGGAACCAGCCTTTACCCTCGGCATCCTGTACGGCTGCGGCTGCGGTTTCCGCACGGCGCAGTATTTCGAACAACTCGCCGCATACTATCTGAAATCCATGTCGCGCGTCCGGGTGCTGATCGCCCTGACGGGCAAAGCCGAGCGGTCGGTTGCGGCCTGCCTTTTGGAACAACGGGCGAAGCACTCCGGGTTGGAGGTCGCCGTCGTGCTGACGGCCCGGCAATGGCGGGAATATCTGCAAAACGTTTCGTACGGCAAAGCCGCCGAATGCAACCCGATTATCGACGCTGCGGATCGTCGGGAGGTGATGAAACATTGCGCGGAGCGTTTTTCGCCTCTGGATCTGTTCCGGCTGTTTATCGAGCGTTGCGACCTGCTTGTTTTTCAAGAACACCATGCCGGGGCGCAGATGGTCGGACTGCTGCGCGAACTGCTGACGGATATGGCCGTGCCGCTGCCCGTGCAATACGAACTGCTCCATCCCGGCTATGCGAGCCTGCATTATCCGGCCGACCGGAAGCAGTACCGAATATACGGAGGCCCTTATTACGATCCCTATCAGGAGATTCGGCAAAGCGTTGCCTACCTGCGGCGCAACAATTTCGTGATCCGGGCGGAACACCTGCCGACGGTCTTCGTGCGCAAATGGCGGTCCGAGCCGCCGCCGGGGTGGTATCATTACCTGACGACCCCGGACGATACGGACCTGATATTCCGCCTGCGGGAAACGCCGCGCCACGATCACCTTTCGCTCAAGGTGTTCGCATACGCCTATGCCGTAAGGCATGATATGTGGGCGGGAGGCCGGGCAACCCCGTCGGGGGCCGACGCGATAAGACGGTTCCGGCAATTCCGGCAACTGTTGGAGATCATAGCCGCCCGGCGGGAAGCGGGGGAGCGGGTGGAATCGTTCGACCTGATGGATTTCGACGGGTACGATAAATTACTCCGCCAACGCATATAGAATAAAAGATTTGTTTTTGTCTAAAAGATTGTGTATCTTTGTATTGACGCATAGAAATGCAGCAAGGTGCAAAAGGTGAGCTACTTATCGGTGACCTGAAAAACCAAAGAACGCCGTAACATATTGATACATAACGGAAAGAAACCCAAGGTTCGGTTTCCGTTTTCCGCTCTCGGTAAGTGGTTGATAATATACTGATTATCAGCCACTTTTCTTTTTTTCGGAAAATACGGAAGACGGGCGAGGTGTTCGCCGCGGCAAACTGAACGACGGATAAAACAAACCGGGCATTGGAGTTATAAACTGCTCCGATGCCCGGTTATTTATTTGATTAGTTTATTTCTTTGGTTCTTTTGGATAAGTCATTTCTCCGAAAAATTCTTTGAGGGATAAATTATAATATTTGCAGAATTTTATAATCGTCCCTAACGTCGGCAATTTTCGGCCATGTTCATAGTGGGAAAGATGCAGATGTGCATTTTCTGTCAGAAACTCCTGTGTATGATTGTGTTGCTCTCGAATCTCACGCATCCGACAAGCAACTAAATCTAATAATATTTGATCTGGAAGTTTCAGTATTCTATAATTTTTACAAAAAAATGGATTTATTTGTGAAAATAGTCGGTCTGTGTAGACCGACTTACGTCTTTTTTATTACATTTGTAAATGGAATATTAGAAACTGAATACAGAAATTATGCTAACTTTGCATTTATATAGCTCGGCATAGCCGACGGACATAATAAAGAGCAGCAACTCTTTATACCGTGCCAGTAAAAATTGGGAATTTTTAAGCGAAGGTATAAATGTTGCCAGCCCTTGTTTTGTTCCGTCCTTTGTGGACGGAACCTGCAAGGGCGCGGTGCATTTCTTCGCTACGGTATCCCAATGCCTTCTGGCCGGAATGTTATCGCGTCCCTTGCTTTTTTTATGCCCTTGCGGGACGCGGATTCACACCAACGAAAACCGAAGAAAATGTCCCGCCGCATCCGATTCCGGAATTACCCGAAGGCCCAAAATCCCCATTATATTTTACTGCTCTGGCACAATACGGGCCGGACGTTCCTGCCGCAAGGTTCTGCGCGGCAGGACGTCCGTTTTTGGGCCGGGGAGCGGGGGAACGCCCTCACGCCGCACGATCCGGCGCGGCGGGCGTCATAAGGTTCTCTGAGCGACACATACAATCCCGCATTCCGGATGCAGCCGGCAGGCATTGCGCCGGAAGCGGTCCCTGAAATCTGGCAGCCGGGGCGGTCTCCGCATTGAATTCTTCCTAAAGTGAAGTTGCGTCACTTGTTCGGTCGGAACCGCCCCTTTTTCAAACCCAAAACCACGCGATGAACGAAGAGGACCCCGAATTCGAGAAGACCCTGCGGGCCATCAACCATTATTACATAACGCAGGTGGGCATCTGCACCGCGGCGCTGAGCAAACTGCGGTCGGCGGAGCTAAGCGACAAGAACATCATCATCCGGGCGATCATGTGCGACATGCCCGACTGCGGCGTCGAGACCGAAGCGTCGGCCGACGATTGCGGCGTCGATCTATGGGCCGACCGGGCGGAGTATGTGAACGAGACGTCGTTCAATCTCTACGTCACGCAGGCCGAGGAAAACGTGCTCTGGAACGCCGGGGAGAAAGGCCGGAAACCGGGGCGTCTGGCGGCTCCGCAGCAGCGGATCACGGTTCGGACCGACGGGATAAGCAGGCCCCCGTATATCCCGCTTATCTACCTGACGGTATTAAGTTCCAAACTGATGGCGATGGCCATGTCGGACGTGCTGCCGGAAACGGATTTGTCCACCTATTACGACGAGCGGATGATGGCTGCCATGAGTGAGCACATGACAGAAGCATTGAAGCAGCTCATGCACCGGCAAAACGGGGAGGAAGATGCCCAAATGCCGGTAAGCTGAAACACCGCGGCTGGGGCTATGAAAATGAAATAACGACAACAAACTGTAAAACATGGGATAATAGAATCTACATAACGGAATAAACTGCTGATCTCCAACAAAACGCCCACTTTGTAAGACCAGATTGTCATGCAGATTTAATTTCGTGCTGCGGCACGGGGTTTAGGTCTGTATATCTGGTGGGTATGGGCGTACCTGTTTGGAGTAAACAGCACTTTCCCCGTGCTTTCTGTTTCCCGAACGTTCGATTATGAGAAAAGGTTTGATACTCGGATTCGTCGGCAATAATCCCAAACATGCGCGTCGTCTGCCTGACGATGCCGTCGGGCAGTTGATCCGCGGCAATGTTCCGCTGGGTTACAGAACGGTTTTGACTGGCATCGAGGGAAATTTTGAAATGGGCTGTGCGGCTGCGGCCCTGCGGCTGCGCGGCGAGGGATTGAAAATAAAGCTGCACATAGCCGTAACACGGGGCAAGTACAAAACGTACCTGCGTTATAAACGCGACAATCTCCGGCCTTCGGAAGCGCACCGCATCATCGAACAGGCCGACAATGTGGAAATTATCGAGGGGAAAACTCCGCTGGAAGCCGAAAGGCTCCGCGACCGCCATGTCGTCGATAAGAGCGATTTGCTGTTCTATTATTCTACGCAGTTGCGCGACGATTTCCGAAACAAATTCATATCCTATTATCTGGAACAGCAGCACCCGCGGAAAAATGTCTGCGACTTGTCGGACAAGAGCGGCCGGGCGTTCGTGGCAAAGGAAGCCAGCTTACGCTATATGCGGGAACGGGATTTGGTTGTCATGGCGAATAGTATTGATAAAATCTACCTGCAGGACTGGCTTGCGCCTGACACGGACGAATTGAGGAAGTATTTCAGAGCACCCAAAGAAACCGCCGTCGTGCTGCTGCGCGATACGGGAGTCTGCGACCCGAAGCTGTTGCCCCTGCGGGAATTTTTCTATGCGCTTTCGAATTCGGTGATAACGAATCTTGCCCTGCCGGAAAAGTGTTGGAGGGAGAGCCGCGAATACTTCGATACGTTCCAAAATATCCTGCGTATTATCCGGCTTACGCGGGCGCACAACATCGAAATCCCGGACTTCAATATCTTCGACTTTCCGCGCTACGGGGAGATTATGCGCCGGATTTTCCAATATCAGGAGTTGAAATAACAAGAACGCTGCATGCTGCGAAAATTACTGAACAGACTTTTCGGCCCCTTTTCTTCGGGCGGCGTAATCCCTTTGGGGGAGTTCCTGATACTGCTTCAAAAGAGTTACGCCTATCTGCGTAAGCATCGTTACCGGGTTCTGTCTACCGAACTGCCGGACGACCTGCTTCAAAAGTGGCTGATGCCGATGCCGGACGAGAAGCAGGCGGAGGAATACAAACGCAGTTTTGCCCGCCAAAACGATACGTTGTCCCAAACTCAACTGCCTGTGTTCGTGTTCGACCACGTTCTACAAAAACGCTTCAACCGGGATATATCGACATTCGACGACGCCGAAATGGAAATCGCGGGCGGGGATTTAAGAATATATATCCTGCTGCTGAATTACATTTTCGGAATGAGGGAAGCGGGACGGCCCCTGATCGAGTTCGATATTTTCGACGTGGAGAATTACGACGCAATCATCGAACGAATCGAAGCGCAGGAAACAGAACGGGAATAAAAATCCCGGTCCGCAGTATAGCGAATAAGGTTGCATGTTCTCTGTTTTTTTGCTATATTTCAGATCAATTCCGGCAATTGTATGAAATATCTGTTATCTCTTTCAATGGTTTTGCTCCTATGCGGCTGTGGCAGCAACAGGCAAATCGAGCAAGAATTGTCTACTGCGACAAGATTGTTACGCATCGAACCGGACAGCTCATTGCGCATTATCGAGAATATTGACCCCGACCGGATTCTGCGGCGCAGCACGCGGGCAAAATACGCTCTCTTGTATTCCGCGGCACTCGATAAAAATTATGTGGATGCCGATGATGATTCGCTGATACGCATTGCATACCGGTATTACGACAACCGGATTTGCTCGGATTCGGTGAAGTTTCTGATTAACTATCACTATGGGCGAATCTATCAAAACGGCGACGATTATCAGGAAGCCATGCGCTATTATCTGACTGCGGAAAAATACGCTTTCGCGGCGCATAAGAATTATTATCTGGGTTTGGTATACTCCCGCATCGGGGAGGTCTATTCCGAGCAGATGAATTTTAACGGAGCGCTGGAATATTATCGGAATGCTTATGGCGCTTGGGAAAAACTACGCAAGCCTGCGTTTATGAATAATGCGACACTTAATATCGCTAATGCCTATTCCAGTTTGGGCGATAACGACAATGCCGTGAAATACTATTCACAAGCTCTGCAAGCAGCCGTACAGCAGGAAGATAACGATATGGTTATTGCTTGTTTAAGCAATTTGGGGGATATTTATGTAAATGAGGGCGATTATCCCAAAGCCTTGAAAGCCGTAAAGGAAATTGAGCGGACCGCTCCAGATGGTCTTTCAATTTATCAATATAGAGTATTAGCCAAAGTATATTATCTGCAACACAAGATAGACAGCGCACGATATTATTTCAATATCGCTTCGGAGTTGGCGGAGGATATTCGGGACGATGCACAACTGGCATATCTATCTATTCAAATTGAATTGGCATCCGGAAATTCAGAGGAAGCAGCCAATTCGATCAACGAATATATCTGGTTGAGCGATTCCATATCCCGCATGGTGGTATCTCAATCAGCAACCGCCGCCGAGGGGAAATATTATAAAGAGCAAACTGCTTTTGCGAGTTACCGCCTGAAAGTACGAACTTACTTTGAATATATTGTCGGACTGCTGATCTGCACCGTCGCAATTTTCCTGATCTACTACTATCGGGAACGCATGAAACGAAAGCAGCAGCAGGTTGAACGCTACATGTTGGCCGTTGACACCATCCGGGCATCAAAAAACCGCATCCTCGAACATCTTGCCGTCAAGGAGGGACAGGAGGTGCAACTTAAAGAATTGGTGTTGTCCCGCTTCGAGTTCCTCGACCAACTCGGCCGGGCGTTCTATGAACGAAACAATACAAAAGCGCAGCAGGAGGTCATTTACAAACAAGTGAGAAACTTCTTTACGAACCTTGCATCCAATCCCGCGACCAAAAAAGAATTGGAGGAGATCGTAAACACGGTAAATGACAATATCATCGTGAAACTGCGGAAGCAGTTCCCGAAATTCAAACCTGCGGATATAGATTTGCTATGTTACATCTACGCCGGATTCTCGGCGCAAATCATCAGCGTTATAATCGGCGATTCGGTATCGAATGTCTACAACCGCAAATCGAGATTGAAAGCCCGAATTGCGGCGTCGGATTCGGCCGAAAAGGACTTTTTTATTCAGAAAATGTAGTAACACACTGATTGTCAAATAAATTACCCCCCCCGTTGAAAAACTCCAAAAAAATTAACATGTAATATTTTGTTTTTCAGGCAATTATCGCATACATTATAAAAACTGCGAGATTTATGCAATTCTTGCAGTTTTTATTTATTTGTATATCAATTATTTAGTGGCTTTGTGTGATAGATTTTATCGGCGCTGATTTTGCTATCGGAAGAAACCGAAAGCCTAACTTTACTATTGTCTAACCCACATATCTTATCACATGAAAAAATTACTTTTATTACTTGTGCTGTGCTGCATCGGAGCCGGAATTTGCTTTGAAGCGTATGCAAATCGGAAACGACCGAAAACCACGTCCGTTTATCTGGAAAAGAAAATGACGGTTAAGGGTCCGCGCAGCGTCATGCCGCCGATTAATGCGGTGCTTTCTCCGGATGGCAACACTATTACGCTTTACTCTCCGGAGAATTGCGACCGGGCATTCGTTACGATCTCCGGCAATGGAACCTATCTTACGGAAATGGTGAATTTCACCGATCAGACTGCGACACTC
>OGFW01002099.1_pt1 | contig 13248 bp, 10 predicted proteins | sample 1570991 | NCBI WGS metagenome assembly OGFW01 (sample SAMEA2582074, study PRJEB24529) | metagenome | biome: Human gut stool | place: China | collected 2011
CACACCAATAATATCTCTTTCCAATCCTCGCTTAATATCATATGATGACAAGCCTTTATTTTGAGCATCTTTTATATATCTACAAACTATTTCTATTAATATCTTTCCTTCACCACAAGAATTTTCTAATATTTTCTTTCCTATTATATTTTTTTTGTAACCGACACTATCCAAAAGTTTTTTTACGTATCTTTTAGGTGTCGGAATTATACAATTACGCGCCATTATACCTCAATAAAAATAACTGTTTATCTGCTGCATCAAAAATAAGATCCGCATATTTTAGAATTAGTTCTAACACAATATCACAAGTTTCCACAAAGGTTTCAATATCAACCTCTCTAAGATTTCCATGAACGATATCATGTCTAATACTAAGCAATTGATTACTTATAAAATTTTCTTTCAAAATAAATAAATCAGTTTCAAGACCTATATTTTTTAAAATTGTATCTAAAGTAATTGGTTTTGGATTTCCATTTGTTGATATTAATAAGTTATTACCACTCTGTACAATATTAAATTTTTCACTATTTAAGCTTTCAATCCTTTCTATAATTGGGATTCTATTATGATCTGCTACTGTACTCTTTACATTTTCAAAATCCCGCCTTAATACTAATGCCTTAAAATTTGCTTTTAATTCACAAAATGGTACATTTTTACTAGAAATATAATCAATATAATAATTAGAAAGCTCTTTAACCGTGCCTTCAAAATGCGCACACAGCATTGGATATAACGGTCTACAAAGTCTATTATTTCTCTCAACTTGCGATTTCAAGAATAATATCTCCTTTTTTCTCTTTGATGTATTTTCATAAATTTTATCCAATAAACCTTCAAGATTCATTTGTACACCCAGTTATTTCACCATAATATTCTTGACCAAATGTATGCAAAATTTTAATTCTTGCTACAGCCCTTATACCTTGCCCTTTTGTTTCTATAAACTTAGGTTCTCGATACATATCTTTAATTTTTGTTTCTAATAATTGTTTATTTTGTAAATAATAGTCTAAATTATTTTTTAACCCAGACAAAATCGCTTCATATGCACCAACTAAGACTTTTCCAGTAAATCGTCCCGTTTCAGCATCATATGATTTGAACGCTGAATCTCCAAGTAAGTCATCTATTAATTTAAATGTAGTTTTAAATCGTTCTATTTCATTTTCAAAATTTATATCTGTATTATCAAGAATCGAAATAATTTCATTTGTCAAGAAGTCATGAAAATTTTCTGATTGTCTAACATTAAAGTCAGAATGCATAATAACAAAGTATTTAACAATCATCTCCATAAGGCCTTGAGCATCTAAATCCTTATTTGATAATGGTAATGTATTTTTAAAATGTATATCCTGACTTAATTCCTGTAAATGTTCAAATTTATCTTCATCTTTCATAATAAGAATACAATTACGTATTTCTTGCTCACTAAGTTGTGTTCCCCCAGTATTTAATCTTTGAAACATTTCATATTGAGCAAAGCCATCACTAGCTTTATCAATGATAATAATCATGATCTTAGCACGTTTTATAAATCTACGTTGTGCTTCAGTTAAAGAGTTTATACCATCATTGGAAGATTCACTCCATTTTTTCCCTTCAAGTTTTGATAAAAATTTTGTTTCAATTAAAGGCTCTGAAGGGAAATCAGTTAACAATCCCATAAACTTAAAGAGTGTAGATAAACGTTGTAAGCCATCTATCAAATTCCATGTACCATCTTCATTTTGGTAAACATAAATTGGTGGTAATGGAATTCCTAATAATATTGATTCTATAAAATTAGATTGTTGAGTTATATCCCATCTAAATAGTCTTTGATAATTAGGGTTGATAATTATATCTGAATCACGATACATATTAGCAATTTCACCAATAGACATAGAATAAGAGTCAGTCTTAATAGACTTTGATAATTTATCAATTTGTTCTTGTAGCAACATCTTTCCTCTCCTTTAGTTAATATTATAACTACACAAAGAAACCATATAATGATTAATTAATCAAAACATTTTAGTTTTTTCACAATTTTTATAATACTAATAAAAAATATATTTACTTACGTTAGACAACTTAACTCTACAGATAAAATTTCTATATTCTACGTTTATACTCTAATTTAAGTTTATCATAAAGTAGTTGGACCAAAAAGTAAAACAAATTAATAAAACCAGCTAGATTAACTATTCTGCTGGTTTTAATTTATGATAATAAAAGAATTATATTTAATGCTTAGTAAACAATCTGCGCACTATCGTTTGTAATTTAGGGGTTAATACAATAGCAACCACAATTCCTGCGGCACTTGTAATCAAGGAGTATTGAATTTTGCTAGCCGCAACGACCGCACTTTCAAGAACGAACCACCACGCAAGGAAGTAGCCTAAAGCTGTCCAAATAGCACCAATAATAAGGGCTACTAAAATACGACCAAAGGATGCCGTTGGTTTTGTAATAGAGGGTGGCAAATAGCCTGCAGTCATACCACCTACGATAAGTCCTGCAATGCCTTTAATAAAGAAAGAGAATACGATATACTGCGTATGACCACCAAAGAGATCAAATAGTGCAGATCCAATTGCCGCACCTAAGCCGCCATATAATCCACCAAAGAGGATAGATGTTGTAAAGAGTGCAGCAGATCCTAAATGAACCATAGCGCCACCTGGTATTTCAATGCGAATTGTAGTAGCCACTGCACATAACGCGGCAATAAAACCAATATAGACAATGTCTCGAGTACTTAATTTCATAATCATGAACCTCTCTTTTAAATCAATCACTATATTCAGTATAACAAATCATAAGCCGTCTAAAAACACCATTATCATAGGAATTAAATATCCATTTCACGTCTCAATACAAGATATAAATATATACTTAGCTATATGTCTGTAGATATAATAAAGCACCTATACCTCTGTATAGGTGCTTTATAGTATTCAATTATATGTATAATCTTAAATTTTAGCTCGTTTCAAACGAAGTGAATTACTTACAACTGTAACAGAGCTAAATGCCATCGCTGTACCAGCAATCATAGGATTTAACGCACCAATAGCGGCCAAAGGAATGCCAATACAGTTAAAGATCAATGCCCAGAATAGGTTTTGTTTAATGTTGGTCATTGTCTTACGGCTAAGTCGTACTGCTTGTACCAAGGTATGTAAATCATTTCGTACAAGAACGATATCCGCCGCCTCTACCGCAATATCGGTACCACTACCGATGGCAAAACCAATATCTGCTGTAACAAGAGCCGGAGCATCATTGATACCGTCACCAACCATCCCCACTACAAGACCTTTATCTTGCAATTCTTTTACCTTGCTAGCCTTATCTTGAGGCAATACTTCAGCTATAACATGAGAGATACCCGCTTGTTTAGCAATATATTGAGCAGTTCGACGATTATCACCAGTAAGCATCCATACATCAATACCTTGAGCATGTAACTCTTTTACAACCTCGATAGTTTCTGGACGTAATTCGTCTTCTACAGCCCACAAAGCACTAACAACGCCATCTACAGCTAGAACAGATACGGAAGCACCTTGTTCTTCAAATTGTAAAATATCTTCTTGAACCGCCGTTAAATCATAACCTAGTTCATTCATCCAACGACTGTGCCCAAGTTGTACGGATACGCCTTGGTATGCACCTTGTAACCCTTTACCTGGTACATCAGCAAAACTTTCAAGTTCAACAGCTTTACCTTTATAGCCATGATCTTCACCATAGTAAACCATGGCCTTTGCAATCGGATGAGATGTACCACTTTCAAGAGCCATCATAATAGACATATTAGTACTTTCATCACCATTATAATTTTTAAAAGCCGTCACATCCAATACACCCTGTGTAAGGGTACCGGTTTTATCCATAACAATGGCATCGAGTTTACCCGCTTTTTCAAGATATTCTGCACTCTTGATGAGCACACCGTGTTCCGCACCAAGTCCAGACCCAACCATGATAGATGTTGGTGTAGCAAGGCCAAGCGCACAAGGACATGCGATAACCAGTACCGCTGTTGCATTAATGAGAGCAACGTTAATAGAATCTCCCATAATGAAGTACCACACAAGACCTGTCAAAACAGCAAGGCCAATAACGGTCGGTACAAAATATTGAGCCACGATATCTGCAATACGTTGAATACTAGCCTTGGAGGTTTGTGCCTCTTCTACAACCTTGATAATTTGAGACAACATCGTATCGGAACCGATACGCTTGGCTTCCATGGTAAAAGCACCACTTAGGTTTATAGTAGCACCAATAACTTCAGAACCAACTTGTTTTTCTACCGGTAAGCTTTCACCGGTCAGCATAGCCTCATCTACTGTGGAATATCCCTCAGTAATCGTGCCATCAACAGGGATCTTTTCACCTGCACGAACTTGTAAAATATCACCGGCTACCACCTTAGATGTAGGGATATCAATAAATTCTCCATCACGCAACACATGAGCCGTTGCAGGTTGTAAGGCAATCAATTTTTGAAGTGCTTCGGAGGTACGCCCTTTTGCAATCTCTTCTAAGAGTTTACCAAGAAGGATAAAAGTAATGAGCCACGCAGAGGTTTCAAAATATATTCCATGAGGGCCTAATTCAGGGTGAAATTGCCAGTTATAGATACTGAATAGATAAGCTACCGTCGTGCCCATTACAACGAGCACATCCATCGTAAGCGCCCCATTTTTCACTGCACTCCAGGCGCTCTTATAGAACATGAGACCAGGACCGAACTGAGCAATAGTAGCAAGAACAAACTCTACCCATACAGGCAATGCCTGAATACCAAATCGATGTAAGGTCATATTAATCATCATCGGTACCGCCATACAGGCGGCAATAATAAGGCGTGTAATATGAGGTTTTAAGTTAACCTTTTCTATTTCTTGCTTTGTTTCGTCTGCTTCTGCAGCACCAAAACCAATATTTGTAATGGCATCAATAATCTGTTGTGAATCTATAGTAGCGCCATCTTTATATTCAACGCTCCCCTTTCTAGTTAAGAGGTTGACCTTAACAGATTCTACGCCATCAACTTTAGAAACGACATTTTCAACGCGTTTTACACAGGCTGCACAGTGCATACCTGTAATATCAAATTCTTGTTTTTTTACGCTCATATTCACAGGCCTTTCTACTCTGTAGATATATCTTATCTTACAACTTACTATATTATTACAAATTCGTACTATATTTTGTATTTATGTACTTAAATATACGTCTAAACATCTATCTATAAAAAGCTATATATCCTATTGTAAATAAAATAGCAATAAACACGTTCACTAAGAATGTTTCAATATATTCTAAAACTTCAATATATGAACATATTACATGACTAACTACTCATATATCTACATTTAATAATAACATAAATTCTCATTACGTCAATATCCTACCAAATATAGAGGCTATTTCTTTTTTATAAGGGAATTAACCGCTTTTACCTATACATAGCCTTCATAAATAGATTATAATAAAGTGATGATGAATAAACATAAACTTTGATTCCAAAGGAGGTGAATATATGTCTGAATCAGTAAGCCCTACAGTGGAATTTACTTCGGTAGCAAAGGAATTTCGCCATGAATATGTTGTTGAAAAATCACGGTTTATAACAACAGTATATCCTTGCAAGACTGAAGAGGAAGCCCAAACCTTTATAAGCCGCATCAATAAAGAATTCTGGGATGCGCGCCATAACTGCACAGCCTATACATTAGGCCCACAGCAAGAACAACAACGATCTTCCGATAATGGAGAACCATCAGGTACAGCAGGTAAACCAATGCTAGAAGTACTCAAAAAGACTGGTATTACCAATGTAGCCGTCGTCGTAACACGTTATTTTGGAGGCATTAAATTGGGCGCTGGTGGCTTGATTCGGGCCTATTCACACTCCGTTGCGGAAACCTTACGTCTTGCGCCTAAAGAACTACATACAACACGAACTCGGCTACAAGCAAAGATTGACTATTCACTGTATGGAGCAGTAGAAAGATATGTACAGGATGAAAAATTACACTATGAAGCAAGCTTTGGTGAATATGTAGACATTACAATCCTAATACCACCTACTGATGTAGAGCGCATACAAAAAGAGCTCCAAGACATAAGTCATGGAGCTGCTACTTGTACTGTATTAGATTCTATTGAGGTGGTACTACCACTAGATAAATAATCTAGTTAGTAGATTCCAAACTTTTAATTGCCGTTATTAACTAAACCGGCTATACCTTGACCGAGTTCACGACGTTTTTCCTTAGTCATAGGATAAGGCCATACTCGTTCTAATTGTTTTTTCCGGCTAATTTTATTACGAGCCGTCATTAATCTACGTGCTTCCCAATTACGAATTGCTCGACTTAATGTTCTTTTTACCACGCCCATAGTAGTACCTACTTTCTTAACTATTGTTATATATCAAAATTTGTGATAAGTATAGAAAGATAATTTAAAACTTAATTTACTTTCTATTACTTTGTTGAATTTAGTATATATAGCATTTTATTAAATGTGAAATGACCGTTACTTAGTTCGTTATAATTTTTATTTATCATATTATGTGTATAATAGGGAGATTCTATGGATACATCTTACTACCACAATTTTATTACCCTCGTTCAAACGGGCAATATGACACAGGCCGCAGAGATTCTTCATATTACACAACCAGCGTTAAGTAAGCAGTTGAAATATTTAGAGGCTGAATTTGGGGCTCAATTAATCAACATTAAACGCGGCCAACGAGGATCAAACTTGCAATTAACAGATGCTGGTAAAATCTTCTATGAAAAAGCACAACAACTTTGCTCTATTGAAGAATCTACATATAATGCTGTACAACAATTGAATTCACGCATTGAAGGTACTTTACGCATTGCGACGTCTGCATCTCGTTCAACGCCAATCGTACAGCAATATTTACCAGCTTTTTCCATGAAATATCCATCTGTCCATTTTGAAATTTATGAAGGACTTATGACAAATGTAGTGACCCAACTCATCAACGGTAGCGCCGAATTAGGTATCGCCAATATTCAAATGGTAGATATCGATAAATTCGATATTCTGCTTACCCAAGAAGAGCATTTATACGCTATTTTCCGCCGTGATGTATTCTGGACAGATCGTGAGCATGATACCATCACGTGGGAAGACATAAAAAAATGTCCTCTATCCCTTTCTGGTGGCTCTGTCCGAATGATTATGCAATCTAGCTTAACAGATATGGAGCAACTTAATGCGGTAGCTATCACCACAACTAAAAGCTCAGCTATTGAGTGGGCCTCTTCTGGACGTACAGTTTCTTTAGTCCCAATGGACGCTAAGGAACTCATCAATCATCGCAAAATGGCCCGCATCAAATTACCAGAATTCTCGGGGGATTTCAAAAAAGCTTTTATCACACTTAAAGGCCATGCACTTTCCCCAGTAGCACAGCAATTTATTGACTTCTACAAAGCATATGTATAATCATAATTATACATATTATTACCATACTATGACATTAACAGTCTATATAATTGGCATCTATGTAATTATAGACCCCAATTCAATACATAAGAAAAGACCTAGTACTAAATGTACTAGGTCTTTTTGTATCATATCCTATATAACGACAATTCTTATGGTTGTTTAAGCTCGCCGTATATATGATTCTGTTATACTTGATGAACAGCACCTACAATATCAGTGATGCTGTTAAGATTATATTGTTCTACATATTCGCTCATTTCACGGGCAATACGTGAAATTGCTGTTGGATCTACCATCGTAGCTGTACCAACTTGAACGGCTTGCGCCCCTGCCATCATAAATTCGATAGCATCTGTGCCAGTCATGATACCACCAAGACCAATAATAGGAATAGTTACCCCTTTATAAACTTGGTGCACCATGCGAAGAGCCACGGGTTTTACGGCTGGGCCGGATAATCCACCATAAGTGTTCCCCAATACAGGCTTGCGACGGTGAATATCTATAGCCATGCCCAACAAGGTATTAATTAGACTTACTCCATTACCACCGCCTGCTTCAACAGCCTTTGCGATTTCTACAATGTCTGTTACATTTGGTGAAAGCTTAACGATAACAGGTTTATCCGTTACCTTACGAACCGCTTTAGTTACCGATTCAACAACCTTTGGATCTACACCAAAAGCCATGCCTTCACATTCTACATTTGGGCAAGATACGTTGACTTCTAACCCTGCAATGCCATCTACAGATAATGTCTCTGCCATCCAAGCAAACTCATCAATTGTGCCCGCAGACATATTCGCTAGCAATGGTACATCATATTTCTTAAGCTCTGGTAGAATTTCTCTAACAAAATGTTCAGCTCCAGGATTTTCAAGGCCAATGCAGTTCAATACGCCAGATGGTGTTTCTGCAATACGAGTTCCAGGGTTTCCGTGACGCCCCTTAGGTGTTAAACCTTTTACGGAGATAGCTCCTATCTCATTGCTAAGATCTAAATACCCAGCATACTCAGGGCCATTGCCAAAGGTGCCAGATGCGGCGATAATAGGATTTTTCATCTTAATCCCGCAATAATCAATGGCAAGCTTTGGATTTGGCGTAACGGTGTTATTTAAATCGCGTTCATGCATTAAAAGAACACCTCCTCAGCGGGGAATACAGGACCATCCTTACAAACTTTATAGCGTTTACCTTCTGCACCATCACAAGCACAGCCTAAACAACCTCCAGTACCACAGCCCATACGCTCCTCAAGAGAAACTTGGCAAGGCACATTCAGTTCTTTAGCCACTTGAGCTACGCCTTTCATCATCGGCGTAGGACCACAAGTCATGACAGAAGTAAAGGAATTAGCATTAATTAGGTCAGGCATAATAGCCGTAGGGAAACCTTTTGTGCCCACACTACCATCATCAGTAGTGATGTGGACTTGAACAGGTGTATCTTTAAATAAATCTGCCCAGAAGGTTTCGCTTTCATTTCTAAAGCCCAAAATAACTTGTGCTTCTTCACCTTCTTTCAAATGAGATGCGATACATAGCATCGGTGCAATACCAACGCCACCGCCAATGAGAAGCATATTATTAGATGTTACAAACGGTTCGCCCAAAGGGCCTAAACAATCTAATGTATCGCCAGGTACGAGATGTGTCATAATCTCAGTCCCCTTACCTACGACGCGATACAAAAGGGTAATCGTACCCTTTCGGGCATCAAATCCAGCATAGCTAATAGGGCGGCGCAATAATGGCGCCGTAGAGTCCGCTACGCGAACATTACAAAACTGTCCTACCTTTGCTTCTGCTGCTTGTTTTGGTGCGTGAATATCCATAATCCACACATCAGAGCCTATTTGCTCATTGCGAACGACTTCGCCCTGTTCTACATAGCCACTCATGGTTATTACTCCAATTCAAAATCTTGTAACGCTTCTACAGAGTAGTTAGCATCATCTTTACGATTCGCCACAACACGCAATACTTCCCGTGCTGTATCAAGACTTGTTAAGCAAGGTGTACCCATTTCTACAGCGAGACGACGTAATTGGAAGCCTTCGCGTTCAGGACGTTTACCTGCAGTCAATGTATTAAGTACAAGATCGACCTTGTCTTGACGAATGTGGTCAGCACAGTTGTCATCCCCTTCAGAGATTTTATTAACCACCTTACAATCAACACCGTGTTCGATAAAGTATTTACCTGTACCACCAGTTGCTTCAATATGATAACCAAGATCGATGAACCCTTTTGCAAGTTCACAAGCTTCTGCTTTATCACGGTCTGCTACTGTCATGAGAATTGTACCATCCTCTGGAATACGCATGTTTGCACCATTGATAGCTTTGAATAAAGCTTCAGAATATGTACGACCAATCCCCATAACTTCGCCAGTAGATTTCATTTCAGGTCCAAGGGCGATTTCCACAAGCCCCATTTTGGAGAAGGAGAATACAGGTGCTTTTACAGCTACATAAGGTTTATTAGGTACAAGACCAAGTGGCAAGCCCAAATCTATTAAGCTTTCACCAAGCGCAATGCGTGTTGCACATTCCACCATGTTAATACCTGTTACCTTAGAAATGAATGGCACGGTACGGCTAGAACGAGGGTTAACTTCGATTACATTAAGTTCACCATCAGCCACGATGTATTGAATGTTAAGCACACCTTTAACATTAAGACCTACTGCAATACGACGTGTATAGTCAACAATTTGATCAATCAATTCTTGACTCAAGTGTTGAGCTGGGTAAACGGCCATGGAGTCACCAGAGTGAACACCGGCACGTTCGATTTGTTCCATAATACCAGGGATACATACATCAGTACCGTCGGAAATAGCATCAACCTCTACCTCCATACCAACCATGTAACGGTCGATAAGAACAGGATGCTCCTTAGATGCTACTACGGCTTCCTTCATGTATACATCAAGCTCTTTATCATTGTATACGATTTCCATCGCACGCCCCCCCAATACATAGGAAGGACGAACGATTAATGGGTATTTTAACTTTTTAGCTGCTTCTTGTGCTTCTTCATCAGAGGTTACCAGAGCACCTACTGGACGAGGAATGCCAAGTTTCGCCAACAATTCATCAAAGCGTTCACGGTCTTCTGCCATATCGATGCTATCCACGGATGTACCAAGAATTTTTACACCGCGCTTAGCCAATGGGCCTGCCAAGTTAATCGCTGTTTGTCCACCGAATTGAGCGATAACGCCAACTGGCTGTTCTTTATCAATGATTTCCATAACATCGTCCACAGTCAATGGCTCAAAGTATAAAGAATCAGAAATATCAAAGTCTGTAGAAACTGTTTCTGGGTTGTTATTAATCATAATGGATTGGTAACCCGCTTTACGGAGTGCCCAAGATGAGTGTACGGAACAATAGTCAAACTCTACGCCTTGACCAATGCGAATTGGCCCAGAACCAAGTACTACTACAGATTTTTCACCTAGTGGTTTAACTTCATCTTCTTGCGCATAGGCACTATAATAGTACGGCGTTTTAGATTCAAATTCTGCCGCACATGTATCTACGTATTTATATGTTGGTAGAATGTTCCATTCTTTACGTTTTGCGCGAACTTCTTCTACAGTTGTATTAGCATAGCGAGCAATAACAGAATCGGTGAAGGAATAGCGTTTTGCTTTGCGCAATACATCTTCTGTTAAGCCCTGTTCAGCCAATGCTTTTTCTACATTAACAATGTTTTTGATTTTTTCAATAAAGAATGTATCAATTTTTGTAATATAGTGGATTTTTTCTACACTAATCCCCTTGCGAAGAGCTTCTGCCACAACATAGATACGTTCATCATCTACTAAGTGTAAACGTTCGATAAGCTGTTCCATGGATTCATGGGCGATTTTCTTAAGCTCAATATGGTCTAAACCGATCTCCAAGGAACGAATTGCTTTTAACAAAGACCCTTCTAAAGAGCGGTCGATAGCCATAACTTCGCCAGTAGCCTTCATTTGAGTGCCCAATGTGCGGTCTGCCAAATTGAATTTTTCAAATGGCCAACGTGGGAACTTAGTTACTACATAGTCCAGTGTAGGCTCGAAGCATGCTTTTGTTTCGCCTGTTACAGCATTTGTAATTTGATCCAATGTCATGCCTACTGCAATTTTTGCGGCTACCTTCGCAATTGGATAACCTGTTGCTTTAGATGCCAATGCAGAGGAACGAGATACGCGAGGGTTTACTTCGATAACAATATATTCGTTGCTATTTGGATTCAAAGCGTATTGTACGTTACAACCACCTTCGATTTTTAAATAACGGATAATCTCAACGGATGCGGTACGCAGCATTTGGTATTGAATATCATTCAAGGTTTGGCTTGGTGCCACAACGATAGAGTCCCCAGTATGCACACCAACAGGGTCAATATTCTCCATGTTACATACGATGATGCAATTATCTGCACTATCGCGCATTACTTCGTATTCAATTTCTTTCCAGCCTGCAACGGAACGTTCTGCTAGAATTTGGTGAATTGGTGAAAGTTTCAAACCACGACGTGTGATTTCATACATTTCATCTTCGTTATGGGCAATACCGCCACCTGTACCGCCTAACGTGTATGCAGGGCGGATGATAATAGGATACCCAATGCGATTAGCAAAGGTTACTGCTTCTTCAAGATCGTTAAAGATATCGGATTCAGGAACTGGTTGATTAATTTCCTTCATCGCTTCTTTGAAGAGTTCACGGTCTTCGGCTTGTTTAATAGCTTCAAGAGTTGTACCAAGAAGTTTTACACCATATTCTTCTAATACGCCAGCTTCAGACAATTGTACGGCCATATTAAGGCCTACTTGACCACCTAATGTAGCCAACAAGCCCCAAGGGCGTTCTTTTTTAATTACTTCTGTTACGAATTCAAGACTAATCGGTTCTACATATACGCGGTCTGCAATATCTGTATCAGTCATAATAGTAGCAGGGTTAGAGTTAACCAATACTACTTTATAACCCTCTTCTCGAAGGGAACGGCATGCTTGTGTGCCAGCATAGTCAAACTCTGCAGCTTGGCCGATAATAATTGGACCAGAACCAATTACAAGTACTTTTTTTGCTTCTGTGGTCATATTATTTTCCCTTTCTCATTAAGTCTTCAAATTCGTCAAATAAATATAGGTTATCAGTAGGTCCTGGGGATGCTTCTGGATGGTATTGTACGGAGAAGATTGGCAATTCTTTATGACGCATACCTTCTACGGTTCCATCATTTACACTACGATGTGTAATTTCTACAAAAGCTGGCAAAGAAGTATCATCTACCGCATAGCCATGATTTTGAGATGTAATATATACCCGACCAGTACGTAAATCTTGTACAGGATGGTTAGAACCACGGTGACCAAATTTCAATTTGAATGTAGTCCCACCATAGGCTTGTGCCAATACTTGATGCCCCATACAGATGCCAAAGATTGGTTTCTTACCAAACATCTTCTTTACTTCTTCTACTGCATAGCCAAGATCTTGAGGGTCTCCAGGGCCATTAGATAAAAAGATACCATCTGGATTTGCTGCCAACACATCTTCGGCCTTAGCATCTGCAGGAAATACAGTAAGACGACAGCCTGCAGCTTCTAGAGAGCGAAGGATATTTTCCTTTACACCATAATCCATTACCGCTACGTGGAATTCAGCATTTTTATCTCCACGCATACCTTGCCATTTTGTAGTTACACGCATAACTTGATCTGTTGGCAAGT
>OGFW01002101.1_pt1 | contig 13241 bp, 13 predicted proteins | sample 1570991 | NCBI WGS metagenome assembly OGFW01 (sample SAMEA2582074, study PRJEB24529) | metagenome | biome: Human gut stool | place: China | collected 2011
TTATGGTCATCTAGGTTGGTTTAAGCGTCCTAGCAAAAAGGATAAGGAACTCGCCCTCTCCATGATTGAAAAAATGGGCATGAGCGACTATGTGGATCGACAAATTCGCCAACTTTCAGGGGGACAACAACAACGCGTATTCCTCGCAAGAGCCCTCGTCCAAGAGGCAGATATTTACCTCATGGACGAACCCTTCAAGGGCGTCGATAAAACCACAGAGCATGCTATTATTTCTCTTTTACAAGAAATGAAAGCTCGCGGCAAAACGGTTATCGTCGTCCACCACGATTTAAATACGGTGCCCCAATATTTCGATTGGGTAACGATGGTGAACAAACAAACTGTCGCCTATGGCCCTGTAGCAGATACATTTACGGACGAAGCTATTGAGCGCACCTATGGCAAGGGGAGGATTGTATGACCATATTCCAATCCTATACGACGCAGATGGTACTGCTCGGCACGGCATTATTAGGCCTCGCTAGTGGTATCGCTGGTAGCTTTGCGGTACTTCGCAAGGAAAGCCTCATCGGTGACGGTCTATCACATGCGGCATTACCCGGTGTGGTCATTGCCTTCTTGCTGACAGGCATCAAGGACATCGAAGTTCTCATCGCAGGTGCTGCCCTATCCTCTATCACTGCGGCTTGGCTCATTACCATCACCGTAGAAAACAGCAAAATCAAATTTGATGGCGCTTTAGCCACCATACTCTCTGCCTTCTTTGGGCTCGGTATGGTATTGCTCACCTATGTACAAAGCTTAAACAATGCTGGTCAGGCGGGGCTTTCAAAATTCATATTTGGACAGGCAGCCACCATATTGGCACGCGACGTGTACATTACATCTGTAGCGGCGCTCATCATCATCGTGTTAACCGCATTATTCTGGAAGGAGCTAAAGCTCATTTCCTTTGATGTGGAATACGCTAAAACACTACAAATTCCCGTCACTTTCACCCTCATTTTATATCGTTCACTGTTGATCATGACCATTATCATCGGCATTCAATCGGTAGGGGCTATCTTGATTAGCTCCCTCCTCATTGCACCAGCCGTAGGAGCAAGACAGTGGACGAATAAACTGGGCACCATGTGTATATTAGCAGGATTTTTCGGCATGATATCCGCCATCGGCGGTACTATCTGGAGTACATCGGTACCAAAATTACCGACAGGTCCAGCTATCATCGTCATTTTATCGATTCTTGTATTATTGAGCCTCATCTTTGCGCCCAACAGAGGTATGCTCTGGCAGTTCCGCAAAAATAGACAGTCAAAGCACGTATTACTATTAGAAACCGGAAGTGCTCCCAAATCCAATGCACAGCCAAGTATGTATGCACTTGAGGACGCACAACCTCGTATAGGAGGTGCCCCATGACAGTTCATACAGAGATATTCCTCATTGCCATTGCGGTGTCTATCGCATGTGCCATCCCTGGGGTCTTCCTCGTGTTGCGTCGCATGTCCATGATGGCCGATGCCATTACGCACACCGTATTCCTCGGCATCGTGCTCGCCTTCTTTATGACGGAAGATTTAAACTCTCCATTTCTACTCGTCGGGGCTACCTTGGTTGGTGTAGGCACCGTATGGCTTACGGAAATGATACACAATACGGGGCTTGTCAACGAAGATGCGTCTATCGGCATCATCTTCCCGCTTCTATTCTCTATCGCCATCATTCTAGTCAGCCTATACAGTGGTAACGCTCATCTCGATGTAGATACCGCATTACTCGGCGAAATAGCCTTTGCCCCCTTTGATCGATGGATTGTGAACGGCACCGACTTGGGGCCTATATCGCTATGGATTTCTCTAGGCGTGGCGCTCATCAATTTAATTTTAGTCATGCTGTTCTACAAGGAATTGCAACTCTCCACCTTTGATCCACTACTAGCGGGACTCTTTGGCTTTATGCCAGCCCTCATCCACTACGTGCTCATGACCATGGTATCCCTCACCGTTGTGGCCTCGTTCCAAGCGGTAGGTGCCATTCTCGTCATCGGTCTCATGATAGGACCTGCAGCCATCGCTTATTTATGGACGGACTCTGTAAAAGCCATGCTTACTAGTAGTATCATCATCGGTATTATCTGTGCTGTCGTCGGTACGGAAGTAGCTTTCACCATGGACGTATCCATCGCGGGTTCCATTGCAAGTACCATCGGTATCGCACTGATTATCGCTGTTATTGCAACACCGAAGACAGGCTATATCGCCACATACCGCCGTCAACGTCACTTGCGTCGTCACTATCGAGAAACGATGATGCTATGCCATATTTATACACATATGGATACACCTATCGCGCACGTTGAAAACGGCATTGGCACCATTCACGAACACTTGAACTGGAGACCTGACTATACACATCAAGCTGCTTCTCAGCTAAAGAAACAAGGTCTATTATATGTGACAAGTGGTCACTACGTGCTGACTGAAAAGGGTATAGCACAGGTAAAAGAGATTATTTAATTAATCTCAATCATATATCTCTAAAGATAAACATTTTTCCCAACAAAAAAGAAGCTGAAATCAATGCTCTGTAATGAGTATGTACCCCCTTTACTAGACAAACAGTAAAGAGGGTACATATCATAAAGATTTCAGCTTCTTTTATTTTGAATCAATAGCCTTTCATTTTATTGCTTCTAATGGAATAACATGAGGTAGCCCATTGTCATCGATATAAATTTTCGTTTTAACACGGTATACATCTTCCATCATGGCTTCTGTAAAGATGTCTTTCGGCTCGCCTTGAGCGTATACTGTACCCTCTTTGAGCACGATGATTTCATCTGCGAACATAGCCGCCAAATCAAGATGATGTAATGTTACGAGCGTTGTAAAATCATTTTCTTGAGTCAGATTTTTTAGCAATGTTAACAAGTCAAATTGCTTGTGCAAATCTAAAGCACTTGTCGGTTCATCAAGAATTAAGATTTTAGGTTCTTTTACAAGGGCTTGCGCCATGAACACAAGTTGGCGTTGACCACCGCTGAGCTCCATGATGCTGCGCGATGCAAAGCGCTGTAAGTTCAACCGTTCCAATACCTCTTGTGTGGCTGCAATATCCTCATCACTTACGCGGAAGGACATAGATCCCATGCGCCCTAGCATAACGACTTCAAAAACAGATAGATTGACTTTACAGTCATTATCTTGAGACAAATAGCTCACTGTACTACTAAAATCTTTTGTAGAATATTGAGATACAGGTTTACCATTAACGGAAATCTCGCCCTTGCCTTTCAAGATACCCATAATTGTTTTTAAAAGTGTAGATTTACCAGCACCGTTAGTACCAATGAGCGCAGTCAATTTACCTGTTTTAGCAGCAAAATCAACGCCCTTTAAGATTTGTCCGTCTTCCGTAGCGGAATAACCAAAGGTTAGATTATGAACTTCAATCATTTGAAATAGCTCCTTTTCCTAGTTAATACCAACGAGAAGAAGAAAGGTACACCGATGATTGCCGTCACAATACCGATTGGGAACATCGCCCCAGGAACGAGCATCTTACTCGCAATAGATGCGAGAGACAAAATCGCCATGCCACATACTGCAGATAACGGTAAGAAATACCGTTGATCCTCACCCACAAGCATACGTGCAATATGTGGTCCTACAATACCGATAAAACCAATGGTTCCAACGAAAGAAACAGCAACGGCTGTAATGATGGAGATGAAAGCAAACACTTTTACCCGTAAGCTTTCAACATTAACACCAAGACCAGAAGCCTTTTCATCGCCTAATTTTAATGCTGTTAAACGCCAAGATTCACGCATCATAAGCGGAAGCATGATTGCTAGCACGATAAGAACAATAGAGATGTTCACCCAATTTGCCTTAGCTAAACTCCCCATCGTCCAGAACACGATGTTTTGAAGGGCCTCAGGAGATGCCATATATTGCATCAAGGATTGAAGCGCTTGGAACAAGAACATCATGCCGATACCGGCGAGAATCATCGTTTCAGAGGAGAAGTTCTTAATCTTATTGATAGAATAGATAAAGAAACTCGTCAAACTAGCGAATACAAAGGCGCCAAATGGAACCATAAAGACACCTAAAAACTCTAATGCACTAGCGCCTACAACAACCATAAGAGATGCACCGAAGCCAGCCCCTGCGGATATACCGAGAGTATATGGACTGGATAGCGGGTTATCTAGGATGGTCTGCATGCCAGCACCAGCAATGCCCAAAGAAGCGCCCACGAGCAATGCCATAATGGCCGTCGGAAGACGAATCGACCAAATGATAACATATGCGTTTTTGGAAACCTCTGCTGGGTCTGTTAATGCGAGCCATACATCACTTAACGTAAGTGATGCAGGACCTACAATAATATCGGTAACAAAACTTACCGTACAAATGATCAGACCGATGATAATAAACAACAGCTTTTTATAACTTTGCTTCTTATAATCGTACTGATTGTTAACTTCAGTCACTATACAAAACCCCTTTTTAGTTCATATGCATAAACCAAACGCCACCGTAAGAGAATGGAAGGAATTTTTCATAGAATTCCTTAAGTGTACCTTCTGGATCTACATCTGCAAACTCTTCAGGATAGAATGTTTTTGCTAAATATTCGAATACGGCCGCATCAAATACTTCGCGTGGAAGACCATGATGCGCGGAATAAACTTGTTTATTTTCAACGGCTTTTAAATCACTCCAACCTTGACGCTCTGTTGTGAAAGCTTTCAACAACTCTTGAGATGAAGCTTCGGTTGCTTCAAAACCTAAACGCATAGAGGTTGGTTTCTTAGGCCAGTAAGAACCCATGATCATGATGATATCGGGGTTTTTTTCAAGTATAAACTCTGGATTAATAGGAGACGTTTTCTTAATAACATCCTTGGTGATGACATCAGCACCAGCCATAGTAGCTAATGCCCCCCAAGAGTAATTACTACTAAAAGAATTACCAAATTCTTCCGGGCCATTCATACCAACTTCAAGGTAAACTGTTGGTTTTGGCTTATTAATTTTACTAACACGGTCGAGAACTCTTGTCACGCGATCCGTATAGAACTTGCTAATTTCTGCAGCGCGTTCTTCTTTACCCAAAGCCTTACCGATGGCTTCGATGGATTTTTGATGACTTTCAAGTTTTTCAGCATGGTAGTCAATGTAAATCGTTTGTACACCTGCTGCATCTAATTTTGGCTTAGCATCGGACTCATATTGTTCTTTCAAATCAATAGGAATGAAAATAACATCTGGGTTCAAGGAAATAACTTGCTCCACATTAAATGTTTTATCACCGATGGTACCAACTACTGGAATCTTAGCTAACTCGGGCATTTCAGCAGTAAAGTGCTTCCACATATCCGCTCTGTAATCCTGTAAGGATGTATCCATGCCAGCAATAACCTTCGGTGTATCCTTACCCATAAGTGCGGAAATCGTAAAGAATGGACCACCGGCACCACTCCATTGCAAAACAACTCTCTCTGCTGGTTTTTTGAGCGTTACCGTACGCCCTGTTACGTCTGTGATTTCGATAGGCTTGTTACTTTGCGCCGTATCTTTCTTTGTCTCACTAGGACCTCCACATGCAGCGATAAGCATACTCACAATTAGGAGAAAAACCGTGACTAAATACGCCATAAACTTCTTTTGTTTAAACATAAGTATCCCTCTTCTCTCAACTAAAACTATCACTATAAGTGCACATAAAAAGCCCGTTTCCCCACGAAGAGGAAACGGGCTGTCATCTCAGTTAGACTAACTACCACGCCTAATAAGCTAGCATATAGTATGAGCTTTCAACTATGCATAGCTAGTATAAATTCATCTATATCAATCCCCATCCCTGTCTCTCGCAGGTCAATTGGCAATTGTTAATTAGGCAGTTCTCCTGGCTCCAGTTTAACGTTACTTTGCGCCTTCCCAAAAACTTCAGTGACCGAGAGCATTTCACCCTCTATGCAAAGTACCTCGCTGTTACAGTGGCGTGACCGCTTTGGCTTGTACCAAATTCTCTATTAAGTCAATAGACACCTAACCCAATCATATGTGATTTTTCTCATCGTAGCATGAGGGATATATAGTGTCAATAAACGTATAGGGGTAGTGCTATAGTCTAATCCGCATCTGATACCATTTAGCACCGCCATGATCAGACTCTGATTCACCTTCATTTACAAAGCCAAACTTGGCATAATAGGGAATCTTTTCCGCCTTACAAGTTAAAATTACGCCCTTTCGCTTTTCTTTTCTCGCCAGTTCTATGAAAGCCTCAATCAGTCTGCCTCCTACGCCACGGTTCCGATACTCAGGCATTGTATTCAGGCCAAATATCATCTGCCAAGCTCCGTTTGGATTATGCAAGGAAGCATCTGCGAACATCTCATCCGTTAAGATTTCATCATCAGACACAAATCCATCGATAAAACCAATAGGTGTGCCTCCATCAAAAGCAATCAAAAACTGACCTGCGTAATACTTTAACCGTTCCTTAAAAGCCTCACGAGGCGCAGCCTCTGCCGGAGGGAAACAAGTTGCCTCTATATTCGTTACTAGATCTAAATCATCGATTGTAGCTTTTCTTATTAACATACTTCTGTACCTCTCTATATCCCTCTATATGTGTATGAACTTATCTTACATATTATTTTTAGTATAATTTATTTCTCATATAAGCCTTATTCAGTATAAACGCTTTACGCCATAAAGGCTACACGTAGAGATGTTACGTGTAGCCTTTTTCTGCTGAACCTTATATTTACTAAATTTATTTTTTCGTATACTTAGGCACATTGCGATACTGCATTGGTAAAGAATTCTCTTTTAACTTAAATCCATGTTTCTCATAAAATGGAGCATCCTTGCTGTCGCCAATCATAACATTGATATACAAATACGACTTGTAAGCGTCTTTCACCATTTCCAGCAAATGCCCTGCAATACCTTGACCTTGATAATCAGGATGAACCAGTACATAGTTTATGAAGCACACAAGTTCGCTATCATCCATGATGCGGATGAGGCCTACTAAACGATCCCCGTCCCAAGCAGAAATCACGCGCGATGAATTCATCAAAGCCTTATGCAATCGATCAGGATACTTACCTACCACCCAGCGAACAGACAAAAACAACTCTGATACCTGTTGGGGTGTAAAAATCTTTTCTTCGGTATACGTAATCGCCATAAAAGCTCCTTCAACGAATCCTGAGATATTCACTATCAAATAGATGTATCTATCATTTATATAGACTACAAAGCTCAATAATCGCTATTAACCTAAATAGGCTCTATTAAACGAGTGCCTTACTCATATAGATAACATCATCCATAGGATTATGATAGTACGGCTCACATTCAGTAAAACCATGCTTCTTATACAGATGAATAGCGGCCTCCAATGGTTCTATTGTATCCAATACCATTTCTATATATCCAGAATTCTTAGCATGATCCATAATACTTTCAATGAGACGATCACCCAAAGCATATCCACGTCCCTCAGGGCGTACATAGAGGCGTTTCATTTCACAGCGCGTGTCACTATGCTGATAATAGGCCACCATACCTAGCACAACCTCTTTTTCATCAATGGCTACCAATAATTCACCATTGGGCGCCGTATATTTCTCAGCAATATCTGCCAATTCTTTATCTAAATTTTGAAAGGATAAATCGCGGCCAAGCCATTCTGTATATTCTATAATTAACGCTTTTACCTGATCTAAATAAGGTTTTCCATCAACAATCTTAATCATTTAAACTCCAATAATAGTGATTACTTTAACTTTCGCATCTCACGGATAAACGCCTCTGCCTCTTGTAAGTTCTTAGGAAACTCAAAATAAATGCAGCTCTCATGACCACAATAAGGATTTCGGAAATCATAGCCGCTCAACAACAAATACTCGATAATCTTCCATTCTTTATCATTAGATTTTTTAGGCGCTTTAAACTTCTCGTTCACAAAGTACATCTTACTTTTACATGTGGGACAGGTTTTATTTGTATTAAATAACTCGTAGTTTGTACCCTCCGACAAGGAGATCCGGCAGTTTACACATACATTTTTATAACCCATAACTATTTACTCCCATATGGTTTATGCTGAAAGATAGCTTTTACAATCCCTTCACCAACAATATTGCCACCCTCCATGATAATGAACTCTGCGCCTGGCTGTATAGCAGAATAATCTACGGTCTCATATACTGGTAAAGCATTCGCTTGAATTGGTTTATCAAAGATAACATCTTCACCATCAATAAAGTTAATTCCAAGATACTCCTCAGTACCTTTTATAACGATATGAGGATAGTACATTCCATAATTTAAATTCGGTGGACTCGTTCTCTTCTTACTGAAGAATGTAACGGTACAGCTAATAGTAAAATCTAAATTGCTCATATTAGGCCTCAGTTAATAATTTATTACGAATATGTTTTAAAAAGCGCTTTTTAAAAGCAATTTTTACATCTTTAGCAAAAGCATTTTCAATAAAACTGTCTAATGCACGCCAGCCCACTTTTGATGGTATATTAACTATAATATTTTCAATTTTTATAAAGAGATCTTCAACCTTTTTATCATTAGATTCATTTTTAATTGCTAAATATATAGCATTATAATAATGTGGCATCCATTCAGACTCAACAGCTAGTTTAATAAACTCATACAAATTGTCATCAGAAAGAAGAAAATCTAAATCAATATATCCAATAAAATAGCTTGTATTATTGTCATTTTCTATTGCACCTTTTAAATAGTTATTATAATATAAGTCCTCATATACAGTTTTAGATAAAGTAATTCCAATTACTTTTTCCGAACTTTCTAGAGTATAAGCCTCAACAAAAGCAGCTCCAACCAATAATCCTTTTCTTAAATTCTCAAGATTATTTGTATTTATTTCATCAAAATTTCCCCTTGTAATACTTCCTCTGATCAAAAATCCTTTTTCAATAAACTCATCCTTACATATATTTTGTATTAATTTAATTAAGGCTAACAAATTAACAAGTTTAGTATCCAAGGAATATAGAATCAATGAGTCACTAAAAACATACCCTTTAATACTATTCTTATTACCTAAATTTTGAAAATTTTTATATATAATCGAAGAAAATTGTTGAATGTAATTTTGAGCATCAGCATGTGTCGATTTTTTAAGCCTATCTTTAAACCCTAATATATCTAAAAATGCTACATACTTCATATAACACTCTCCTTCTCTATATACCGAATAAATATCTTATAATAATTATTTTTATTATAGCCTAATTTATAATTAGTGGTCTCTGTAGAATAATCAGTTTAAGTACCCTTTTATAGTTTCTCCGCCAACTATGTTAATATCTATATAACAAGAAGTTCAATTTTCTATTATAAAAGAATTTATACGGAGCTTTATACACTATAAAACCTTAATTTGTATTTTGATAATCTAATAAGCATTTTTTCTTTGTATATTAAAACAGCTAAAAAATAATGGAATGATATATAGATATCATTCCATTTAATTCCTAGAAAGGTATTAATTGCTTAATACCTTATTATTAATATCCAAATATGCATTTTGATCTTTTATACATATACGATTTATCGAATCTAGTAATTTTATAAAATTGCTAAAATCAATTTCATTATAATGATCAATAATATACCTTGAAAATATAGCCTTTCCAAAATATATTTTTTGATCAAATTTTGCATCTCTAGAAAATTTCTTTCCATTAATAGTTAAATTTAAGGTTTCCTCTTGATATAAATCTTCAATTTCACACTTATCCAACTTACCAATAAGAGGTATTGTCTGTAAATATAAATTAAAGTTCAACTTTTGACAAATGTTCGCTTCTTCAAGATTAATTTTTGTGTAATTTAAAAATTTTTTTAACGGTCTATTTTTTTCTTGTTCATTATCAAATAATAAAATTACAGGATTAGCTTTATCGAGAGTTGCATTATTATTCTTTACACTTAAGTATTTAAATATATTAAAACAATTCTCCATACCATGATAGAAATTCCAAATATTTTTCATAGTATCAGCACCATCAACAGAAATACCCAAAAAATATTCTAGTCGCTTCGTTTTATTTAGAAAATATATCTTAAACTTATAGGTACCATTATCCTCTTTAACAATAAGATTCGGATACCTATCACTATATTTCATTAAAGCAGCCTTAATGTGCAAAATATCTGTTTTTCCTTCTGTCACAATAGTTGGTTTCTTAGGTTTAAAAAAATATTTGTAAAATAAAAAATATTGATATTGCTTTTCTCTACCATTAAAACCTGAATTATATCTTTTACTAAAATTACCTTTTTTTATCTTATGTTCCAATTTATTATTAGACCAATCCAACTGATTTATAAAAGAAAATCGTCCTTCCAATTTCTCTAGTGATCCTTTCTCCCCATCAATTTGAAATTCGTCTGTTCTATATAGTTGATTAGCCATCGCTCTAGTTATATTTATAAAATTACGACTAGCATTTATTTTTTTATTTACAGTCAATCCGGTTACTTCTTGTCTTGAGGAGTAGTATTCTAATCTTGTTTTACCTTGATTAATTTCAAATCCATTCTTTTTAAGAAGATCTGTCAATTCTTTTATAAAATCAGAACAGGTTTCTTTAAACCTTTTATGATTAGTTGAAAAAGTCAAATCATCAACATATCTTGTATAATACAATTTATACTTTTTAGCTAGTGATAAAATACGTAAATCTACAATATTAAAAATTAAATTTGAAATTATTGGAGATGTGGGTGCGCCTTGAGGTAGCTTTCCATTATAACAAACTAACTGCGCAATTATTGTGGCTTCTTCTTTCGAAAAGCTAAACTCTCTACTTTTATAAAAAAAGCCCTGTACTCTACCAAAATTAAAGGACGGGAAAAAATCAGATATATCTATATTCAATAAATACCTTTTATTTTTATGCCTACGGGCATTAGTTATTATATTTCTCTTTTGTTCATAACCATGAGATATAGTCGATTTTATTCTGTATTGCCTGATATACTCCCTATGAGTTTCATATAATTTTTGACTTAATCTTTTTTGAATGATTTTTAACTCATCTTTAGGTGCATAAATAACTCTACTTTCTCCATTTTTCTTTGGAATCGGAAAGGATTTGTAAAAATAATCTACTTTTTTCCCATATAATACATAAACCAGTTCCTTCTGATTAACTTTAATCCAACCGGCTACTTTTTTTCGTGCATCTTTATAATTCTTCATAATAATAAAAAGCGTATGGTTACTCTTTATATAAAAGTCTAAATACAAAAGTATTAAACTAAAGAATTCATCTGTATCTATAAAAGATTATCTCTAGAGACATAAGAGTCCTAACATTTATATCAACACTTGTGAAGCACAAGTAAAAAATCTAACCATACGCTATTTTTAGCTTACCCCTTTTTAAAAAGTATTTCAATAATAAACTTAATCATTTTATTGAATTCATAACTCTTATACATTCTAACAATATAAATTAAAAAGCATTACTCTAACTCTAATTTTTTGCCCTGGATTACTTTCTGAGAGATAAAGGCAATCAAATTCATTTCTATCGACTTCTTTTATAGCTCTAATATTATCAATACTCTCTAATGTACATTTAATATTTTTTAAAATACTTAAGTAATTTTTTCTTCTTACAAAATATATTAAAGCTGTTTTGCAATCACGCCAAGTCAGATAACTATCTAATTGTAAAATAGCTTCTTGTACAGCCTTTGCTCCAGTCCACATCTTACATTCAGCAACAAAGGCAGCCCTATTCTCTCTTTCTATGCAAATATCAGTTTTTCCATTATTTCTGAAAGCTTCACCAACAGCCCCACCTTTATAAGTTGCATTTAATGTTGCTAATAGTGTATTTCGTAAATCCTCTTCTTTCATTGATTGATATGAATTAGGTGTTCTTTCATAAGTTGATAACGTATGTTTTATAGAGCTTAATATATCAAAATAATCTTTATCTGTAATTCCAAAGTAATCTGACTTCTCATACTTATGAGTTACCGGAACTATATTTCGTTTTAAGGGTATATGGTTTTGAGCATATTCTTTTTTCTCAATTGGTACCTCAAACATAGTGGATATTGTATAAAAGGCCTCTACATTATGTTTTCGCGCTTTTAATACTGCTAAAGCTTTTTCTTTTAAAGAGGCATTAAAAGCATTTACATCATTATTTGCAAAAGAAAGCCCTTGCCTAACCATATCAACATCTTTCTTAAGTACCTTAATTAGATTTTCTTTCGCATTATCTTGTTCCATTTCATCTAAAGTTTTTATATAGCTAAAATTTACTTCATTTTGCAAAATCTCAATTTCAGGATACCTACTCAAGCAATAAGATGAGGCTTTACATTTAAACAACTTTTTTTCTCCATAATACGGAAAACAAAATAAAGCAATAATACCATCAACTTCAATATAGTCTTCTGAATATAATCCATTATAAAATGGATTAATACGCTCCCTAATTTTACTTTGTGATATTTTTCTTTTAGCAAAGTCTTCTTCTTGTAAAGTTATTGGTTCTACAAAAAACTCTTGATAAAGATTCTCTGCTAGCACCTCAAGATCATTAGCCATGATTTCTTCATTCGACATAGAATCTATTTTTTTATTTACAGATAAAAACTGATTTTCCAACATTTGTCTTAAATCATACTCTTGAAATGGTATCATTTATATTCTCCCACTTAAACTCTTTCTTTATCTATTATTTATCATATACAAAATCTATAAAAATATTATTTTTGCTTTTTATCCCCTATATAATATCTATAATATAAAATTATCTTCTCCCTTAATACCAGATTTAATGAAATTCCCGCAAATAATATTTCTATTTTCTGCTATACTTACTATTTCTTACTCGAATAGATATCAAGTAATTTTTTTAATTCATAATTACTTAACCAACAACAAACTTTAGAGATCTTTATATGAATTATATTAAAAATTATAATTTTTAAAAAGCCTCCCATCAAATGACGGGAGGCTTTTATGCACACTAAAAATTCAATAACTAACTCCCTTTCAAACCTATTCTATTACCTTTCAGTTAAAGTAATTATTACTCAAAAGTTTAGTTAATGAATTTAAAATCAATATTTCTTATTATTCCCACTCAATTGTAGCAGGTGGTTTAGATGTAATGTCGTACACGATACGGTTGATGTGTTGTACTTCGTTTACGATACGACGGGAGATTG
>OGFW01002113.1_pt1 | contig 13176 bp, 8 predicted proteins | sample 1570991 | NCBI WGS metagenome assembly OGFW01 (sample SAMEA2582074, study PRJEB24529) | metagenome | biome: Human gut stool | place: China | collected 2011
GGGGTGTCCGGCGGGGTCTCCGGCGTATCCGGGATGGTAGCGCCTACCTTGGGGGTGGCGTCCACATCGTAGATCCAGCTGTCGCCATCCGGCAGGGGAATGGACACAAGGAAGGGCTTGATGGCTTCGTAGCCGTGGGAAGCCTCGGTCTGCATGACCAGATACAGCCCCTGCGGCAGCTTGGTAAAGTCGGCGTAGCCTTCCTCGTCAACGTTCTGCTGGGCGGCAACGGCGGGCACGGTGGGCAGATACTTTGCCAGCTGGTCAGCCAGCGTGCTGTCGGAAAGATCGCCCAGCGGCACGCCGCAGCCCGTAAAATCGCCGGTATAGGCGTAGGACAGGTTGCCGCCGGTGCGCTTGACGGCGGCAACCTGATACAAGGTCAGCTCGCCGCCGCGCAGGGGCACATCGTTGTGGGTGTCGTACAGACGGACGTGGAGCGAGCCCAGCCGCCCGGACACAAGGCTGGCACTGGTGGCAAACGCCGGCAGGGCGCAGCATACCACAAGGCACACAGCCAGCAGCACAGCTGCCAGACGATGACGCAGATCAATGCTTTTCATGTTCTTCACCTCTTGTTTTCTTGCGTTTGCGTGTGGAAAGCAGCATACCGATCAGCAGGATCAGCAGCATGGGCAGCGCCATGACGGGCGCAACGATGATAGGCTCTATCTTGAGCGCTTCGGCAGTAACACGGATGTGCTTGTACTGATCAGGGGTCTCCACGCGGTGGCCGCGTACCAGCAGGCGGTGGGTGTTGATGCCGTAGGGGGTGCAGGTCATCAGGGTGACGTAATCCTTGCCGTCCACCACCTTGAGGTTGTCCGTCTCGGTGGGCAGAACGATGGAGATGTTGTCCACCTCGTAGGTGAGCACCCGATCCAGCACGGTGATGGTAAAGGTATCGCCCACTTCCAGCTGGTCAAGGTTGGTAAACAGCTTTGCGCTGGGCAGGCCGCGGTGCGCCGAGATGACCGCGTGGGTGGACGCGCCGCCCACCGGCAGGCTGGTGCCCTCCAAATGGCCTGCGGCGATCTGCAGCACGCTGTCGCTGGTGCCGTGGTAGATGGGCAGCTCCACGCCTATTTTGGAGATGGTGATGTAGCCCATAATGCCCGTGCCGGTAATATCCAGCGTGTCGGCGTAGCCGGTAAGCTGATCCGGGCGGTAGAGCGCGTACTCGTTGGCGGCTACCTGTGCGTTAAAGGCATCGGCGGCGTCAAAGTATCCGCTGTAATCCGCATCGGTCATGTTGTCCACGTCCTGCGCGTAGCTTGCCACCGCGCGGGACTGGTTGCGCTGGTTGACGTAATCGCTGATGGTGGGGTATAACATCACGGATAGACCCACGAAAAAGACGAGGATCAGTATAATGGTGCTTTTGTTCTTTTTCATGGGCTACTCCCTAACGTTATAGTTTCAGGACCAGAGCAGGGGGCTTTGCAGCCCCGCTCTGTGCTGGGGAAAAGGAGAAGTTAGCGGTTCTCCATGCGCTTTTTGGTAATGAGCAGGATGCCTGCTGCAACCATCAGGCCGCCGCCGACCACATAGAAGATGGTGGTGCCGATGCCACCAGTGCCGGGCAGGGTAGTGCCGACATTGTTCTCAACCTCAAAGCCCACACCGCTATAAGCATTACGTCCGTTGACTTCAACATTCGGCTGATTGACAATTTGATTACCGATAGCATTGTAGGTGTTATTAGTGATCTTGATCTTCACCGGAGCGGTCAGAGCGTTATAACCACCGGGTGCTTTGGTCTCGTACAGGTAATATTCTTTCTCGTCATCAAGACCCTTGATGGAGATCTGACCGCCAGCAGGGGTAGTCATGGTATAAGTAGTAGTAGTAGTGGTATCGGCAACCGTGTAAGTGCCATCATGGTTATCTACGAGCTTGATCAGACTAGTCTGATTTTTAGTGGGGGTACCGTCCTTGCCGGGCTCCAGATCCAAACCGCTCTTCTCGGAAAGAACGAACACTGCGCCTTCCAGCCTTTGGGTCTTATCATTGCCATCGACCTTGGTCACATCGACCTTGAACGTCCAGTCATAGACCGTCTTTTTAGGAGTCTCGCCAGTACCAACGTCGTTAGGATTGTTGCTGTACACCAGATGAGCTTCGTTTTGCTGAGGACCATCAGGGTATACCTTAGCAGTTTCGTTCAGAACGCCGGTATAATAAGTGAAGAGATTATCGTTAGCGTGAAGTACGCCAGCTTTAACGGCATCGATAATCTTAACTTTAACGGTAAATTTGTTGCTATTGGTAGGATCAACGGTAACGTTGTAGTAAGTAGAGTCCAACACAGTGGTATCATTAACTTTAATGGTAATGTCGGTATTGTCCTTGACGTTAGAGGTCAGCTCCGAGGACATGGTATCGTGAATCTCATAGGTGTAGCTAGTGTAACCGGTAGTATCAGGAACAGTGGTAATGGTGCGGAAATCAACGGTATCACCGATCTGGTTGTCACCCACAACACCCCATACGCCGGTCTCATTGTGCTTAATCTGCTTGTCGAGTGTGACAGTGGTGTCCTTTGCATTGATGGCAAGGTTCGTTACAATGTTCAGCATATAACGGCTGTAGGTTGCACCAGCAGGCATAGAAACAGTTGCGTCCTTGATGAAGTAGTAGCCATCGGGCAGGTTGTTAATGGTATAAGTTGTATTAGATTCAGTAGAAGTGTACTTAATTGCAGTGAGGTGCTTGCTGACGACCTCGGCAAAAGTGTTGACTTCGTCAGAGCTAGGGGACAGTTTGGCGAGCTCAGCAGCAAGTGCAGCCGCAGAAGAGAGACCGCGCAGAGAGGAAGGCAAGCCAGTATCATTAAGAATGCCATCGCCATCAACGCCGTCACCCCAAACGATGTTACTCAGAACACTGCCTTTCAAATCGCCGGTAAACACCTGATAGGCTTCATAGGTATGGCCGTCAGTAGTACCATTGATCGTAAGCGTGTTGCTGCCAGTACCAGCTGCAAACGCCGGGATCGCCATGGCGCAAACCATAGCAACTGCCAGCAGCGCAGCCATGAGTTTCTTTATTGCTTTTTTCATGGAAAAAGCCCCTTTCTTTTTTCTGCCCCTTGCCGCCCCCTGCATTTTGTGCGGGGGGGGGGTAGGGGTGTGGTTTTGTTCGGACTATCGCGTAAACTTTGCGCTGGGCGGGCGGGGTTTAAGCTCCGGGCGTCCGGCAGGGAAGTGCAGTTTAGTCATCTGCCCTCCCTTCGCGTCTGCGCTTGCGGTGGATAAAGCTATATGCCAGCGCAGACAGCATCATTGTGCCGCCCACGGCTGTGTACGGGAGTGTACCGGACCCGCCGGTAGAGGGAAGTTCATAGTTAGCATCCTCGGGCACCTGATTGTAAAGCAGGATGGTGCCGCCGGTGATGCCGGTGTTGTTCAGGTCGTATTTAAACGTACCGGAACAGTCTGTTTCCTTAACGTAGTACTTGTAGGTGATACTGCTATCATTGGAGTTTACCAGAGGAAGGTCTTTCCAGCTATGACACCAGCCGTTGTCTTTATTCAAGGTGACGGTTTGATACAGTTCATCAGACGAGTTACCCCACTGATAGACCTTGCGCCACAGTTTTACGGTTGCGGTGTAGGTGGAGTTGACCTTGTCCAGAGCAAGTTCTGTTTTGCCGTCCGTATCCAGCCAATGCTTGGCAACCGTAATGCTGTTAGCGGTGTTGGGCACATATACAGCACTGATATCACCACGGGCAAGGTAGGTTACATTGTTGCAGTCAAGCCATTTATCGTACTCCGAAGCATCATGGATAGAAGATTCACCGGTAGCAGCATTAAACGCGTCAGCTCGCTTTGTGTTGGAAAATGCACCCCACAGCAGGTAGATCGGGCTCTTGCTAAGCGCATAGCCGGTGGGGGCATCCGTCTCTACAATACGGTAGAGCGTACTGCAAAGCAGCTGGGCACTGCTCATAGTGGGGATCTCCGCTGTTGCAGAAGAATCCAGCAGACCGAAATTGATCTGACCGGAAGAGTTTGTTTTCAGCGTGCAAACCTCTTCAAACGTACCTGTTGTTTTATTCCACTTTGCAAGCTGGAAGGTTGCACCGGGAAGTGTGACCAGATAATCGTTGGAATCCACCTTGTTCAGGTCAAACTTGCTGAACCGGACGGTAGCCGAAGAATCATAATTCACAACATGAGTATCGACCCATTTCTCCACCAGACCGGAGAGGTTTGCATGGTTTTTAACTGTTACCTCCGTAGAGGAAGGGTAAGAAATCTGATAGGTGTATTCCAGTACACAAGCCAGTTCATCCGGGACGGTGACGGTCATGGTGTGGTTGGGGCTGTCGTAGGTTGCCGTAAACCGGTCATGACCGATCTCATTTGTATGGTCTGCAACAAGGTTGCCGGTGGTAGTATCAAGGGTCACACCATACAGATGGATCGAACTTAGATCCAGATCAGCGGAGGTGTTGTCAGAGGGCTCAAAGCTAAGCGTATCCGTCAGGGTCAGGGTATTGCTGGTGGTCAGCAGCTTATCGCCGGTGGGGTTGATAACAACGCTGTAGTTGATCTTCTTGGTAGCAGTTGGCTTGCCGCTGGCATCGGGATCCTCGGTGACGACAGTGCCGGTCTTATAAAGCTTTTCGTAGCTGCGCTTGACGGTGGTTTCCGTTTCTGCCTTATCGCCGTTCCATTCTGCGCTGTTGCGGTACTTGTTTTCCGTACGAAGATCGTCCCAAGAGGCGTCCTCCGCAACGCTGACCGAGTAGCGGATATAGAAAACCTGCGGTTTATTGGAAACGTTGTAGCCCTTGTTGATCGTAAACGTGATCGTACGGTCAGTGTCGGTTGCGCCAATATGAGTTTTTGATGCACTAAAGTTTTTAGTTGTCGAAATCTCATAGTTTGCTCTGCCGTCAGAACCATAAATTGTTTGAGCAAGCCAACCTTGATGCGGCACAGAACCATCGTCGTTAAGAGGGAGCGCACCGACCGTGATGACATTACTTATGTCAAAGGTAACACCAGCAGGCAGGGTATCGGTGATCTCCAAATCTTTTATAGTCAGCAAATCCTTACAGGTAAGTGAGGTGGGGATGGTCAACTCATAGTAGATCTTACCGTTGTTCTTTTGGTAATCCAGCTCACTGATCTTGCTGCCAGCTGCATCAAAATTGTTTTCATTGTAGACCAGCTTTTCAAGCTTTGCTTCCTTGGGCTTTTTATAGGTGTAGTCGGCATCGGTGGTCTTATCACCGGAAGCGGCAGTGTTTACAAACAGCCACGGCTCTTCTATGCCTGCATTACTGATGTCGGCAACGGTATGGTAGTTGCTCAGCTCCATGCTGGTGGCATCCAACGTTTTGCCATCGGCAAGCTTAGCGGTGATGCTAAACTTGGTCACATGAGCATCATCGTTCGTAACCACAGCATTGTTCTCGTCATAATAGGTGACGGTAAACGTGACATCATGCTCGGACGCATTTGCCATTGTAACGGTCTCGGTGGAGTTGAACAAGGTCAGATGCAGATTATTCTTGATCTCATCCTTCAGCTCGGACAAGACTGCATAATGTGTGCCGTCCTGCTCTGTGCCATTTACCTCGGCATCATGGATCGTATCCGTAAGGGTGATCTTGTTCCAACCGGTGGGGATGGAGACCGAGGTTTTCCAAGTCAGCTTTTTCTTGCCGGTTTCCAAGTCCTCTGCCTTAGACAGGCTCTTGTTAAGATAGGAGCTGCGGTCGGTCACAGTAACATCACCGGAAGCGCCGCTGCCATCAAAATCAGCCGTATTTGTATAGGTAGTACCGACTGTGGTGTTGTCAGGAACTTTCGTCTTGATTTCAATCGTGTAGAACGATTCAGTTTCCGGACCATGTGCCAAATCTGTCGGGAAGGTGTAGGTGTAGTTATCTTTCTTGAAATCCGCAGCAGAGACGGGCTTAATGTCGTCGCTATAGTAGCCGCGCTGAATTTTAACTTCACCTACGACCTCCAGTTCGGCAGGCAGAAAATCTTTAAAGGTTTTGCCGCGGAGATCCTCTCCATAGGGGTTGTTGATCTTGACTGTCCAAGTGATGATACGGCTGCTGGCGTCATAATTGCCGCTCTTGGTAAGGCGCGGATTGGTGTTTTTAACCTCCGTGCTCGTGTAACTGTCTTTGCCGTCGAACTCAGCCTTTACCTTATTGATGGCTTTATAGGTGTAATCATCATTAACAGGAATGGTGGCGTGATACCGCAGAACGTATTGCTCACCGGCTTTCAGTTCGGGCAGAGCATCGTATTTGAGCTCAGTGCCTACGGTAAGTTTGCTTTGATAGTCCGTTGTGACATCCTTTTCGGTGCCATCCGCAGCAATCTTTATCAGTTTGATCGTATCTTGCCGATAGGTAGCGTTGCTGGGAAGAGAAGAATTTACGGTATCAAAGAAATCGGTAAGATTTACGGTATCACCGGTGCCGTTTGTGGTTTTTGCAACCACTTCATAGGCGATATCAAGCGTTTTCGCCGTCGAATCGTATTTGATCAGCTCTTTACCGCTTGCATCCTTCTGCACATTCTTGGAAAGAGACAGGTCGGAGATCAGATCCTCTTTTTTGATGGTAACAGAACCGGTCGTACCACCAAAATTGATTTTTTGGTTTTCCATGGAGGAATCAGAGGAAGCAGAAGCCTTAAACTCAAAGTCACCGTCAAAGGCTTTGCCGTCGGCAAATGTTTCGTTGTAAGTAAACGTGACGGTGTCACCAACAATATTGTAGGTGCCAACGACAACGTCTTTACCAGTACTGTCACGCCAAGTGATATTGCCGGAGTCTGAAACACTGTCCAACAGCGTAATACCGTTGGGGAGCTTGTAGGTTGCGACGCGGTTGTCTGCGGTGATTTCATTCTCATTAAAGCTGTAATTCAACTGCACCTTAACGGTCTGACCGGGACGCACGATGCCGTTTGCATCTTTCCAAGAGGTTACAACGCCGCTGCCATCCGTGGAGTTGGGAACCTGAACAGAAACGTTCGTGATATGAGTGCCCATATCAACAGGAGTAGCAGACACGGCAGTTACGGCATAGGTGGAGGGTGCAGCGTACCTTGCAGCGCGGGAACGGGAAGGACGCACCGCAGATGCGGATGCAGTTTCGTATACGGTAGTAACGGAGCAGGAGAACACCGGGTCGGTTTCAATAATATCAGAAGCGGTGTCATCGTCCGAATCGGAATCGCCTTCGCTCAGCTCTATCTGCGCATACGCCACAGAAATAACGTTTTCCACATCGGTGTTGAACAGTGTTACCTCAGCCACCTTGCCGTCCACGTCGCCGGAAATAACGGTCAGCGTGTCGGCATCCTTGTCAACACTGCTCACGATGCCCACGGTCTCCACGGGCAAAGCGTCGGTCACGGTGGTGGTCTGCGGCTCAGCAGCGGGGGATACCACGCTGGGGGCAAGGGTGTCCGCGCCAGACACAGAGGTCACGGTGCTGGATGCAGCGGTGTCGGCGCTGTCCACCGGCTTTTCGGCGGGCTGCTCCGGCTGCGGGTCAACGGGATCGGGGGTGAGCACAGTGTCCTGCGTGCCGGAGGTGGCTGCGGTATCCTGTGCGCCGGTGCTGTCGTCAGCACTGGGGGCTGCATCCAGCGCAGAAACGCCGGAGCCCTCAAGCTCTGCGCTGTTTTCAAACTCTGTATCCACGCTGAACAGGTCGTCCAGATCCGGCTCTGCACTGTCGGCGCTGCTGTCCACAGCCACGGTGCGGGTGACGTACTTATTATAAATAACGATGTCGCCGGGCTGGGCGGCGCTGCCGTCCTCTTCCAGCAGCCAGTCCATGCCGCTCATGGAGCTGCGCAGGGCAAGCACGCTGGCCTCCTGCGGGATGGCGCTTTGGGGAATCTCGGCGTACTTCAGGCAGTAGGCAAGGAACATCACGTCCCACTCGCCGTAGGCATTGCCATAGGACTGACCGTAGCGGGAGTAGTAGCGCAGGGTCACGCCGTCCGCCGGGTCGATCTCGAAGTTTTTCTCGCTCTGCTCGTAGCCCAACTGGGTCTTTGCCACGCTGAGCAGATCCTCGTTCCACTCGCCGGTGATCACGGCATCGGCGTTGGCGGCCTGCCACTCCTCGGGGGTCTCAAGGTCGGCAGAGGTATCGCTCAGGCAGCTTACGGTGTGGTGATGCTCCGGCAGGGGGCACACCAGCACTTCCTCGTAGCAGGCGTCGGTGTGGTGGTGGTAGATGGGCTCCACAGTGTCCACCACCGGCTCCAGCGCCACAGGCTCTGCCACCGCCATGGCCACCAGCTCGGCGCTCTGGGTGGGCTCTACCACCTGCTCCACAAGCTCGCCCTCTTCCAGGCCGCAGGTCAGCTCGTACTCGGTGGTGTAGCAGCTTTCATCGTGGGTATGCTCAAATTTTTCACAGATCAGGGTGCCGTCCTCGGGGTCGTAGCAGTCATCATCGTGGACGTGCTCTTCCTCCAGGCAGGTCAGGGTCTGCACTTCGGTGTAGCAGTCATCGGTGTGCTCGTGGGGCACAAACTCGATCTGCGGCTCCAGCTCCAGCGGCATGATCTCTTCCTCGGCGCTGCTCTGGGCAGCACTGGCGGCGGCAGCTTCGGCAGCGGCAACTTCGTCCGCATTTTCAAGCTGGCCTTCCGTGTAGCCGCAGATCAGCACCTTGTCGTAGCAATCCGCCGTGTGGGCGTGCTCCACCTCGCCGCACTGGTACTGCGCGGTCATAGAGATGCCAACGCCGTGCAGCTGCCAGTTGACGAACAGGGTGGTGATCATGGCAAGCGCCAGCACAAATGCGGTGTAGCGCCGCAGCGTGTGCCGGTTTTCGCGGAACTGCTCCTTGTAGGTTTTAAGGATGTCGTTCATAACTTAGAGTACCTCCTCCCGGGCTCAATGGATCAACGAGAAACTGGACAGGGGCCATACCCTTAAAAACACCCTGCCAATGATCTGACTTTTTTCCACGCAGCCTATCACGCTGCTGCGGCTGTCGATGGATGTGGAGCGGTGGTCGCCCAGCACGAAGTAGCGGTTTTCCGGCACCTGATAGGGGAACCGGATGTCGCATTCGCCCACGGTCAGCGCGTCCACATAGGGCTCGTCCAGCACCTCGCCGTTTACCGAGACCACGCCGTTCACGTCCATATCGATCACATCACCGGGCTGCCCGATGATGCGCTTGAGCAAAAGCTTGTTCTGCCAGTAAAACCCGCATAACTCACCGTTTTCAATGTGATTGGATTTTACCAGCAGGATAATGTCCTTGTCGTTCAACGTAGGGTTCATGCTGTCGCCAGAGACCTGAAGCACCGGTAAAAACAGCGTAGCCAGCAGCACGGCCGCTGCGGCCACCACCACCAATATATAGACCGTACTGCGCAGCACCCGCTGGTAGCGGTTCTGGTACGCAAGACGTTCACGTTCTGCGGCTACTTCCTCGGTGGAGGGGATGGAAGCAAACCGGATATCGCGTTTTTTCATGTTTCCTCCGAAGGCTGGCTGTCGGCGCTGCGGTACTGGTCCAGCAGCGCGTTGGCCTTGCGGTCAAATGTCTGCCAGCGCTGCTGCACCTCCTGCTCGGCCTGCTCTACCATGGCGCTGCATTCCTGCCGGGTCTGCGCCTTCAGGCTGTCGGCGTCTGCCTGTGCCTGCTCCAGAATGCGTTTGGCCTCGCTGCGCGCCTGCGAAAGGGTGTTGGCAGCGGCGGCGTCGGTGTCTGCAAGGTTGGCCTGCACCGAGTGCAGATAGTCATCGGCGGCGGCCTGCGCGGCGGCGAACACGTTGTTCAGCTCCAGCGCAGCCTGCGCGATGGAGCCGGCCTTTTCCAGCCGGAGCTGCCGGTCCTGCAGCTGCGCGGTAAGCGCGGCGTTCTGCGCCTTGAGCTGATCCTCGCTCTGCTTCAATGCATAAATAATCTCTATCAGTTCAGCGCGGTGCATCCGCCGCAGTTCACGATCTGCCATGTATGTCCAAACTCCCAAACTATAAAGTACAAGCCAACGAAAAGGTTTTCGTAAACTACGAAAATACTTAACGAAAACGGCTTAAAATGCGCTTGCCGCCATAGGATTTGCGGGGTGTAAAGGGTGCGGAAGCGCTCCTTTACAAGCTACCTTATTTTACCACATCCCATGTAACAACAATATAACAAAACAGACACAAAATCAAGAGATAACGCCGAAAAAATATCGCATTTTTTTATATTTTGTGTGTATTTTTCCCCAAAAACGACTGCAAGACCCCAAAAACTTAAAAAGTTTGTTCATAATTTTGAGATGTGAAGTTTTGTACACTGCTGTACTGAACTGCTGCGCGCACGAAAAAACGGGAGCCGCACTTTTTCGAAAAAAGCGCAGCTCCCGTATGCAGCTTTGGGGTCAGCCTTTTACTTGCCAAAGCTGGTCAGCAGGCTGTTCAGCGAGACAAAGGACTGGTAGATGACGTTGACGTTGTTGATGATGGAGCTTGCACCGGAGAAGATGCGGGCGATGTAGTTGAACACCTTGCCAACGTCCAGGAAGGACTGGTAGGCGCTGCTTGCACCGCCGTCCAGATAGGTCATCTCCTCGGCGTCGATCACGGCGTAGCTGGCGGGCAGTTTCATGGTAGAAGTAGTCATGGTAAGATCCCTTTCTTCATTGGTATCAATGCGTTTTACAGCGTTGTTCAGAACATGGTGGAGACCAGCAGGGTGGTAAGCAGGGCACCGGCTACCAGTGCGGGCCCTACATACTTCTGCCACTGAATCGCGGCGGGCTGGGTGGCGGGCTGCGGCACGGTGGAAGCACCGGCCTTGGCGATCCAGTGTGCGTAGATGGTAGCGTCGGAGGTGAACACGGTGGAGGTGGTCACCTTGCTGCCGCCTACCGGCTCGGTGTACCAGCCGTCAAAAGTGTAACCCGTCATGGTAGGCTGCTCGGGTGCGCTCTCCAGTTTGCCGGACAGGTTCGTGTAGGTTACCACAGTAGAGCAGATGCCGCCTTGGGCATCCATACCAATGGCGAACACGTTCTGTTCCTTTTTGCTCCCTGAAGTGTTGCCGGCAGCAAACGCAGCCGGCAGCGCACAGCACAGCAGGGTGAACAGGCAGATCCCGACCACCAGCGTTTTCAGGAATTTTTTCATGAGATCCCTCGCTTTCCTTCACAAAGATGGAGACCCTGCCCCACCCGGGCGCAGCCCGGACAGCGGAGAAGTTTCTTCAATCTATATTTATCACATCCAGTGTACCAGAACCGCAACAAAAAATACAGCTTTTGGCTGAAAAAATAATAAAAATTATGAAAAAACGATTTTTACCCTTGCAAGATGAATTTTATGCTCTGATAGACCGCATTTTTTGAAAATTGCATCCTTTAAAACTTGTCTTTCGTAAAAACATGGCAGGAAATGGAAAGCATAAAAACAGCGTCTAAAAGCCCAAAAAACGACAAAAAACGCCGCAAACGCTCTGGGTACTGCGGGGAAAAGGCTGCAAAAATGCAGCGTCCCTCTTGTGGAACGGCAGAAAATATGCTATACTTAGCTGCACGATGCGCCATCGCCAAGCGGTAAGGCAGGGGACTTTGACTCCCCCATCGTAGGTTCGACTCCTGCTGGCGCAACCAGAATGCCCCGGCGGCCTTTGCGGCTGCCGGGGCATTTTTGCGTCTGTTCAATAGCGGCGGTGGATCTTTTTAGTGGGTTTGCGGCGGTTCCAGTTGGCACACAGCAGCCATAGCCCGTAGATCAGGGCGGCGATCAGGCTGAGCACCAGAACCACCTTCAGGTACAGGCTGGTGAAGAACTCCTTCACCTTGTCCACCCCGAACAGCAGCGGGTTGCGGGCTACGTCCTGCCCGGCGATCAGATCCACCACGCCGATGGTCTCGCCTGCCAGCTTCAGCTCCACTGTGCCTACCACATCGCCCTGCTGGATGGGGGCGCAGACGTAGTCCGGCAGGTGGAAGTATTTCTGGGTGACGGTGCCGTCGCTGGTGGAGGGCAGCAGGGTCATCATGCTGTCGTTGGGGTACAGCTGCAAGGTGTCGGTGTCGGAAGAATACTTTACTGGGATCTCCGCAATGGTCAGGTCGGTGTCCAGCGCAGCCTGAATGGAAAAGCTGTCGAACACCCAGTCCATCAGTTTGACTGTCTCAAACAGGGCGGGACGGCGGTTGGCGTAGCCAAGGGTATCGCAGCTGTCGGGGCTTTCCATCACGCAGAAGATATAGGTGGCACCGTCCTTATTGCCCCATGAAACATAGCTCTGGGTGCCGGTATCGTTTTTAAAGGCAGTCACATTGCACATACCGCCCTGCATGGCGCTGCGGTAGTAGCTGCCGCCGCTGGCTTTGCTCAGCGCGGCGTTCTGGCTGACCAGCACCGAGGAGGAACGGTGCTTCTCCTTGGCGGGCATGGTAAAGCTGGGCGCACCGGACACCTCTACAAAGGCGTCAAAGCTCATCAGGTAGCGCAAAATCAGGTACATATCCACCGCGCAGGTGGTGTTGCCGCTGTCGATGCCGCAGGCGTCCGTCCAGCTGCTGGCGGTGGTGCCGATGCGCTTGGATAAGGTGTTCATCTGCGCCACCCAGCCGTCCAGATCGCCGCCAGAAAGGGTGTATGCCACACCCATGGCTGCCTCGTTGGCGTTGCGGGTAAGCATGGCGTACATGGCTTCCCGGTAGGTAAAAGTCTCGTTGGAGCGCATATCCGCGTTATTGGTATTATAAACATAGTCCGAGATGGCAAAGGGCATCTGGAAGGTGTTGTCCAGCTGGTCGGCGTAGTTGGTCAGCAGCACGGCAAGGGTCATATATTTGGTCAGACCGCCGGCAGACACCTGCTTCGTGCTGTCTTTATCGTAGACGATGATGTTGGTATCGGTGTTGACGATATAGGCGCTTGCAGCCTGCACCTGATACACCGGGCTGGGGTCGAACATGGCTCCGGCGGGCAGCACAAGGCAGCTGAGCAGAAATACAAGCGAGAGAACCAGTGCAAAAATACGTTTCATGTGGACAATTCCTTTAAAAAGCGATAAAATATACTAAATAAGGCTGCGCGGTACAGCGCGCCGGAGGATCAATTTTGCAGCAAAAGTGCTGTGTTCTATAATAATAACAGGTTTGCCGGGGTGTTACAAGAGCCTTGCGGTGTTTTACACCGTTCTTTCGCCCCGGC
>OGFW01002119.1_pt1 | contig 13132 bp, 9 predicted proteins | sample 1570991 | NCBI WGS metagenome assembly OGFW01 (sample SAMEA2582074, study PRJEB24529) | metagenome | biome: Human gut stool | place: China | collected 2011
TGTTTCGTATAATTATGAGTTAGTATGCATCAGACACACTTTTGTAAAAAGGGAGTTTTATAAATCTTATTGTAGTGCTTTTATTAATTCTATTCTAATATTTTTCCAGAATCTTATTCAGTAAGAAGGTGGCATTCTGGTTTCTTGCCACACCCTTCTGTATCTTATAAGTATAGGTAACATCCGTGCCTAAATCTATCTCGAAACAATAGTTGTGGAATTTTCCTGATGCATCATTCTCCATCTTGGAAAGTTCCAGATCGTGGGTAGCGATGATGCCGCTCACCGGCTGCTTGGCGATGGCTTCTAGGAACTTTCTCGAACCATTCAGCTTATCCAATGAATTCGTTCCTTTCAGAATCTCATCCAGGATAATCAGCGTTCGGAATTCAGCACTTTCCCTGCAGAACTTCAGAAGTTCCTCCAATCTAATCAATTCTGCATTGAAATAAGAGATGCCATGCGTCAAATCATCGGTGGTTCTCATGCTCGAGAACAATCTGAAACGGGAAATCTTCAATTGATCTGCAAACACCGGCATACCCGCCATCGCCAGGATATAGTTTACGCCCAGCGAACGCAGGAAGGTACTCTTTCCCGCCATGTTGGCTCCGGTGATGATATAATAGTTGTCGTCCTTGATGGTGAAATCATTCTTCACCGCCTTGGCACCCAGGAAAGGATGATAGAGATTCTTACCATCGAACACGATTTCCGGACTTCCAGAAACAAATTCCGCCTCTTCCGCCTCCGGATGATTATATCTGAAATCCGCCATCGAAACCATCGCATCCATCTCGCTGATGATATGCATCCATTTCTCCATCTTCACCATATAGGTATTCTTCCATTTCAGAAAACTGCGAACCAGGAAGAAATCGCTCAGCATGAAGGCATCGGTGAAGAAAAGACCCAGGAAGTTGCCTCTTCTGTCATACCCCTTCAATATCTTTTCCTGTTGGGCAAAGGAAGGCAGGGCATCAGCCAGGGAATTCTGCATCTCCTTGCCTAATTCGCTATGAAAATTGCGCCTGTTGATAAGCTGGAGAATCTGGGCATAGGCGATGAGCTGATGGCGAAGCTTGCCGCCATTGCTATCTATCTTATCAAGAGTCTGCTTGCAGACGAAGAACACCACCATATATTGTGCCATTACCCACCACAGGGCGAAATCCACCGAAACCATATCGCATATCGATAAAATCACGGAACCGATGATTCCGATAATCAGCAGCCATCCGATGACGAGCGAAACCGGAGACCCAAACCATGCCGGCACCTCCATCTTCGAAACCTTCTGCATCGCATCCACCACCGCAGCAGAATCAATCTTCTTCGTCTTGCCATTCACCATTTTGCCATCCGCAGTTTGGCTTCTGTTCTTTTCGCCAAGTGCCAGGAATTCCATTCGCCAGTTTTCGCCTTCTCCCGCCAATTCCTTCTGCAAATCCCTTCTTCTTTTGATATCTTCCAGGCTCAGAGGCGTTTCCCGGGTAAGATTCCTGGCGAGTGCCTCCGAACCGCCCGATGTGATGGTTCGGCAGATGCGGTTGAACAGCGAACTCTTGCCGAAGACATCGAGGTCGAAGGAATAAGGATGCTGCGGATTCTGATAGCAATCGCCCGTTTCGAAAGGCGAGAAATCCCCCTCCCAAGCCTTGATTTCGTCCTGATAAACCTTGAGCAAAGCCGAAAGATGCTCTATCTTCTCCTTGTTCTTGTCGTCAAGTCGTCTGATTCCCAGATAGGCAATCAGGCACAACGCCGCCCCCATCAGATAGTTCTGTGTATCCCCATCCAATGCGAAATAGCAGACCAGGAAGGCGAGGATGCCGCCGAAAGCCAGCAGCTCTCCTGTTATAAATCCCGTATTCTTACGCTTCAGGGTAGCCACCTCAGAAGCGTATCGGCTTACATATTGTTGATAATTCTCCTTGATATTCATACATTTTCTTTATTTTTCTTTTTTGATGTGCAAAATTAGGGATAAAATCTAGATTTCCAAAATAAATTCTCTCATTTTAAGTCTTTTATACTTATATTCGTGATAGGAATCTGGCTTTTATGAACCCTTGGCAGTAAAAAGTGCTATGAAAATTTGGCTGTTCTATAAAAAATAAGTAATTTAGCACCGAAATAAAAATAGCTATTTAAATGACAAGCCAATGGGGACTTTCCATTCTATAGATGAATTGATTAAAACTCTTGACCGGGAAAAGGTTTTGCTGAAGGAGATGTTTGCCAAGCGACATTCCCTTCAGTTTCGTTATGACTATGCCTTGGAAATGACCGAATACAAGGAGGAGCGCATCCGATATTTGATAGAAAATGGAGTGATTCGTGATACGGGCGACTGTCTGGAGATGGAAGACGTGTATCAGAAGTTCTTCGAGGATGTGCTGGAAGTGAACGAGGAAATCAATGTTTCTTCGGTGCGTGATTATATCTCTGTGTTGAATGAGAATATCGACTATTATCTCAAGGAAAATAACGAATCCCGAAAATATAAGTATCTCAAGGAGGTGCGCCGGTGCCTGAAGACCATAGCCCTTGCCACCGTTCGAAATGTGTTGGATTTGAAGCGTAATATGGATAATACTTATAAGAATGAGCCTAATTACGAAATCAAGAAAACGAAACTCCAGCGACTGAGCGAGAAGTTGAAGAACATATCTCAGCTCATCACCGAGAGCGAACGGGTGATAGATACCGATCAGCCCGTCTTCTTCTCCATGGCGATGGATGTGCGGATGAAAAACGTGGTGAATGATGTGCGCCTTCAGCTTAACGAGTCTTATCATAATCTGCTGGAGATAGAACGCCAGATTATCCAGTACCTCAATATGATAGATTATCAGAACCGCATCTTCGAAAAGGTGAAGAAACTGAAATATCTGAAAGACCAGTTCCGATGGGAAGAGGCTACGGATGTAAGACAGGTTATTGCCACCCGGAATGCCGTATGGATGGAACCGCAACCCAAGTATTACATCAAGTTGTCGATAGATAATCTTCGCACATCTGATGAGGCTCTGCAATGCATCAGCCTTCTTTCAGAAAAACTGAAAAAGAGGAAAGGTCGCCGACTCGATTCTTTGGCAGAACCTATTCCCGATGATTATCTCAAAGGTAACAGGCAGAAGTTGGAGGCGGTGAATCTGCAGGAAATCTATAATGCCTTCTCGGCATCGAGTACCCATCTCTTTGCTTTCGTCATGAATTATCACTATGATAAGAAACAAAGCCGGGAAGATAAGCTCGTGTATTTTTGCCAGATAGCTTCGCAATATGTGGATAAGTTGAAATTTACAGGCAATTATGCAGAGGCTGACGGAGTGGAATATCCTGTGATATTTCCGAGATAAAAATACGATTCTTTCTACGATAAAAGAAGACAGAACAATGAATAAATTGAATTATACAGAAGAAATCTTTAATATTCTGAGCAGGGGTGGATTCATATCCAACAACAGTGTTCAGGCAAGAATCAAGCGGTATTACGATGCCATCGAAGACCATCAGGCAGAATACGATGAGTACTACCAGGGCATCGGATTCCATCTGGAAGCAGGCGACGGCTACTTCTTTTTTACCCGTAAGGAAACCAAGGTGGATTTGCTGCGTAAATTAGAGGCGGTGAGCAAGTGGATAGATTATCTCACCTTTCTGAAGACTTACAATTCAGCCTTCGGAGCCGGTTTGGTATTCTCTGCGGCGGATATCGTGGTGAGAATCAATTGTGATATGGAACTGAAGGAATTGGCAGGAAAACTCTTCAGCGAGAAAAAATCGTATGATGAAATAGTGGAAAAACTGATTAGCGAATTGGAGAGAATGGGATTCGTTGAGCAGCAGGATGAAGTGGAGAAAACCTGGAAGGTATTGGCTTCGTTCCATTATATTGAGGAGTTGATAGATTGCATATCGATTACTGATGATACTGACGAAAAAGAAGAGGAGGAACAGCCATGAGATATCTGAATAAAATCATATTTCTGAATAGTGCCCATATCCCATACGCCGAGGTGAAGCTCGATGGAAACGTTCATTTCATCGGCACCCAGGGTGTGGGCAAGAGTACCTTGCTCCGTGCGCTGCTGTTCTTCTATAATGCTGATAAGTTGCGTCTGGGCATCCCGAAGGAGAAGAAATCGTTTGATGCCTTTTATTTTCCATATCCCAATTCATATATCGTCTATGAGGTGATGCGTGAGAATGGGGTCTACTGTGTGCTTGCCTTGAAGAATCAGGGACGAGTGATGTTCCGTTTCATCGATGCCCCATTTGATAGCAAATGGTTTATCGATGAGCGTAAGCTGGTGTATGGCGAGTGGAGCCAGATACGTGAGCAGGTGGGTAAGAAACATGATATATCTTCGCTCGTAAGCAGTTATGAGATGTATCGTGACATCATCTTCGGCAACAATCGACGCCAGGAACTCCTGTCTTTCCGCAAGTATGCCATTGTTGAGAGTGCCAAGTATCAGAATATCCCCCGCACCATCCAGAATGTCTTCCTCAATACCAAGTTGGATGCCGATTTCATCAAGAATACCATCATCCGCTCGATGAGTGATGAGGATAACAGCATTGACCTCAACTTTTATCGTGAACAGATCAAGGAGTTTGAACAGGAGTATAAGGATGTGAGCCTCTGGACGAAGAAAGAGAAAAATGGCGAAGTGCTGATTCGCCGCATAGCCGATAAGGTGATAGATGCTTATCGTACCTTGCTGAACAATCGCCGCCTGATTGGCGAGGGGCGCAGGGAACTCAATTATGCAGAGCGTGTGGCACAGGAACTCCTGCCGCAATATCGTCTTGATATCCAGGAAAGTGAAGCGGAATGCAACCGGGTAAGTCGCCTGATAGGTGAGGAACAGGAAAAATATGGAAAGGAGCGTGATAAACTCTCCCGTGAATTGGGCGTATTCGATGCGCAGCTAAAGAAAACTGCCGCCAAGCGCAAGCATTATGAGGAAATTCATATAGAAGATATCTTGCAGCGAGTAGAGCAGGAAACCATCATAGAAGATGAGCGCAGGCGACAGGAAGCGATGAAGGCAGAACTGGAGAAATCCTATCAGAACGTGGTGGATAAGTATAAGGCTCTGCTCGAACAGCTGGATATGGATTTGCGTGCTTTCAGAAACAGCAAGACCACCTTGCTCAATAAACATCAGGCAGCCTTGATGACCCAGAAGGAAGTCCTGATGCAGGAATGGAGAAAGGCTGAAACGGAAACCCGAGAGGTGTTTCAGAAGAAAATTTCTGCTGTGGATGAGATGATGGCGCAACTGGTGCATGAGGAAACTGCCTTGAAGATTCAGAAGGCAAAGGTGGCTCACGAGAATCCTTTTGCCCGGGAGATGGAGACAAACGAACAGGAGTTTGCCGAATTTACAGCCAGACAATTTCAGGTAGAAACCGAGATTAAGGAAGTGGAACTGCGCATTGAAACCTTGCGTCAGGAAGCTGAGAAGGAATTGGAGATAGCAGAACTGAAATACCAGGCTTCGCTCGATGAACCCAAGAAGCAGAAAGCGGATATTGAGGCTGAAATCAGAAAAATTCAGAATCTCCTGGAGAAGAGCAAAGGCTCGTTTTCCGAATGGCTCGACCAGAACAGAAAGGGATGGCAGGAGAATATCGGAAAAGTGGTAGATGAGGAGGCGATACTATATAATAATGTATTGAATCCGCAATTGGTTGCCGATTCTTCGTCATCATTATCTTCTTCGTCATCATTATCTTCTTCGTCTTCATTGTCTTCATCTTCATCATCAACCTCTGCTTCTCTCTATGGTGTAAGCATCAATCTGGCAGCGGTAGAGCGAAAATTCAGAACTCCCAAGGAATTGAAGGAGCAACTCGCAGAAAAAGAACAACTTCGTGCAGACATCATCAAGCTGCTGAATGATTTACAGAACCAGCATGAGGAGGACAATAAAAACTTGAAGGGGAAATATCAGCTTCAGATAAGAAAGCTGAATGAATCGCTTTATGCTAAAATGGCTGAAATGCAACTGCTGCCTCAGACGGAAAAGAAGCTCAAAATGCAAGCGATGGAGTTGAAAAACCGTTTGGAGAAATGGCGCAGCCAACAGATGGCTGAATTGGAAGATAAGCAGAATGCGCTGGTTGCCGATAAGGTGAAGAAGGAAGAGAATAAACACCAGCTGGAGATGGAATTGCAGCGAAAGCAGAAAACTCTCCAAACGGAATACAACAGACAAGTTAAGCAGGAAACACAGACTTTTGAAGTCTTTGCCAACGATATTCAGGCGCAGATAGAAGAGAAGCAGAACCAGGTGGATGCTCGCAAGCAGGAACTCCTGAAAGCCCAACACGATGAACTGCATGGCAAGGGTATGGATACCCAGGCTTTGGATGCTTACAACAAGCGCATAGCAGAACTGGATGCTGAATTGGCGTTTATCAGGAAGAATCGTGATGTGGTGGCGGTTTACCGAAACGACAAGATAGAACTCTTTGACCAGGAATCTTCCGTAAGACAGGAACGGAAAAACAAGGCTGAGGCTTTGATGACGATTGAAGATAAATTCAGGCAGCGCAGTGAACGACTCAAGCTGCAATTGTCTGTGACACAGGAAAAACTGGCTAAGCAGCAGGCTGCTTTAAGAAAGCTGGAGGCGGGCTTGAATGCAGTAAAGAACTTCCGGAGCGATGCAACCTTGTGCCCGTTGGGTAGTAGTGAGATTGGGGAGAAAATCACCACCAAGGATTGTCTTGCCATCGTAGAAGAGCTGAAGCGCCAGATATATGAGGATAGCCGTACGCTCGACAATTTCAAGAAGCAATCGCACCTGTTCCTGGGTATGTTTTCTGCTCACAACACCTTCCATTTCAATGTAAGTCCGGTAACGGAAGAGGAGTTCATCGCCTTCGCATCCAATCTCTGCGAGTTTGTGGATAATGATAAAATCTCGGAATATCAGAAGCGCATCAGTGGAAGATATACCGACATCATCTTCCGAATCTCCAAGGAGGTGGGTGATCTTACCCGAAGGGAAGGCGACATCGGCAAGACCATCAACGATATCAACCACGATTTCGAGGAGCGGAATTTCGCAGGTGTTGTTAGGGAAATTGCCTTGCGCCCGCTGAAGAGCAACGACCAGCTGATGATCCTTCTCTTGCGAATCAGAGACTTTGCGGAAGAGAATCAGTTCAATATGGGAGAGATGGATCTCTTTGCCACCGAGTCACGCCAGGATGTGAATGCCAAGGCGGTGAAATATCTGCTTGCTTTCATGAAGGGGCTTCTGGATGAGCCTAACCGCAAGCAGTTGCAGGTGGCAGATACCTTTAAGTTAGAGTTCCGTATCAAGGAAAATGATAATGATACGGGATGGGTAGAGAAGATAGCGAATGTGGGATCAGATGGCACCGACATTCTGGTGAAGGCGATGGTTAACATCATGCTCATCAACGTGTTTAAGGAGAAGGCATCGAAGAAATCGGGCGATTTCAAGATTCATTGCATGATGGACGAGATAGGCAAGTTGCATCCTAACAATGTGAAGGGAATCCTCGACTTTGCCAATCGCCGCAACATCCTACTGGTAAACAGTTCTCCAACTACCTATAATGTGGAGGATTACAAATACACCTATCTGCTCAGCAAGGACAATAGGGCAAATACAAAGGTAACTCAATTAATCAAGAGATTATAAAACCTTTCGTGTATGGAAATATCGGCTGATATGATATACTGGATAAAATGAAATACTTGATGATATGGAAAAGTTAGGATTGGGCGATGCCCGACAGATATTGGCAATGTTGAAGGGTGAGGAGATAGCTTCGTCGAAGCTGTCTCCTCGCCTCACGGCTTTGCTGAGGCAGGAAGGGCTCCTGATGTTGAAGAACAATGGCAGTAGATGCAAATATCGCATAGCCGAGGCCATGCGAGAGAGTTGCCGTACCTTATTGGTTCAGAATTTTGGCTTGAAATGTTCTTTAGAAGAATGGATTTCCGCTTCTTCCTCTATGCAGACGAGGGCTGATATGGTTAGGATGGTGGGTGATTCAAAGGCTAAGAAGGTGAATACATTTCGTGGCTTTCTGGTAGATTGCTATGTTCAGATAGATGCTATGCTTGATGGAAAGCCATTCATACTTCATCCGATGGAGGGCAGTTCTGTTTTCATCAATCAGCCGGATCGTTTCGAGATACCGGAAGACGTGATAGTTGTGGGTATGGAGAATGCTGAGAATTTCATGCAGATTCGGTTGCAGCGTTGGCTTTTCGATGCCCTGTTTCCTGGCAGGCAACTCCTGTTTGTCTGCCGTTATCCACAGGAAAACCTGGAGCATCTCAGGTCATGGCTTCTCCGCATTCCCAATCATTACATTCATTTCGGCGATTTTGATTTGGCAGGAGTTCATATCTATCTTTCAGAGTTTTATGCCCATCTGGGTAATCGGTCTTCCTTCCTGGTGCCATCTGATATCGAGGAAAGATTGGCCGAAGGCAATGCCGCGCTTTACAATCAGCAATATGCCAGATTCAGGAATATGGCAGTAACGGATGTCCGCCTTCAGCCGCTGGTCAATATGATTCATCATTATCGCAGGGGATATGAGCAGGAGGGGTATATTTTTCCATAATTGCTTGAATTAAAATGCTGCAAAGATACGAAGAATTTAGGGAACTCAATTAAAAATAGCAGAAAAATTTGGAGGTTACACAAAAACATCGTATTTTTGCATTAAAATAGTTTGAATAATGAGCAAGTATAATTTTAATATAGACAATTATCATGCTATAGGGCATGCTGATATCGAAATAGAGGGTATCACAGTTATCGTGGGTAGCAATGGCTGTGGAAAAAGCACTATGTCCCGTTGGTTGTATTATATCGTCAATACATTGTCAGTGTTAGACAGTTTCTTTTTCTCTGATTTCAGAGATGTGATTATCAAATCATTAGAGAAATATTCTAATGCGCTGGATGATATCTCAAATTATCTGGATGATGATAAAAAACGATTTTTTGACCATACCTTATCATTAATGACAATGGTAACATTGAGTAATGGTGGTGTGGAGAAGCTCGATTTTTATTATAAAAGAGCGATTGGTTCACTTGATGACATGCTGGTTAACTTTCTTCAGAAAGAGCAGAATCCTCAGCAGGTGCGTCGAGTGCTTAATCTTTTTGGGATTACTGAACAAAATCATGTTCATGAGGATATAGAACGAAATTCCATTCAGTTGTTTTCTGAATGTCTTCAGAAATATGAAAACAACAAAAAAAATCGTCCCATCAGTTACTTGAAAGAGAAAATCGCTGCTGTATATCGGGAAAAGGATGGCTTTCCTGCCAGCATAAGCTTTAAGGAAGATGAAGTGGAATTGCTTGTTGATAGACTTGGAAAGATATATAGTTTAAATAATGCCATATATATAGGAACACCAGCAGCTATTTCTCTTCGTCAATCAGATAGGGTTCTGATGACTTCCTTGGCACATAAAGTGGTTCATGTAAATGAAAAAGGAAGTGAGATTACCGGCAAACAGGAATTACTTCATTCTATTAATAAAATGATAGATGGTTCTATTGTAGAAAAGGAAAATTTCGATGCTGTTGATTTAGTTTATCACAGCAACAATGGTAAGGATATTAGAATTGAAGATATAGCATCGGGCTTCAAACCGCTGGTTTATATGCTTCGTCTGATAGAAAACGGGTGGCTGACAGAAAACACTTTGTTGGAGATTGATGAGCCTGAAACAAATCTTCATCCACAATGGGTGGTTGAGTTGGCGCATCTTCTTGTTCGCATCAACAAAACATTTGGAACCAAGATACTCATCACGAGTCACAATCCCGATATGGTATCGGCTATCAGGTATATCTCTGAAAAAGAGGGCTTGTTGAATACTACTCGTTTTTATCTGGCAGAGCAAAGTGAAGGTACAGACTCGTTCTACTATAAGAATTTGGGCTGTGACATCGAACCTGTATTTGAATCATTCAACAAGTCTTTTGATACTCTTCAGAAATACGTAGAGAATTATGGCGAAATTTAAGATTGGCAATTATCAGGGAATCAAGATTGATTGTTGGACAGCAAAAGATTTAGTCGGCTTGCATCATTTGATGAAGCAGGAGGGATGCCCAAATTCAGAAAATCTTTTCTCTGACACAGATAAGGCAATAGAACTTGATGATGTTCAGAGACGAATTTCTCAAAAGCATCATGCTGATAAGAAATCTTCTGCAGATATGCTATTGCATGTGAATGATAAGAGATTACTTTTGGCCGATGCAAAATTCCGACTAAGCAATACCAGGAATTTGGATTCAAAGGAGATAGCAAAAAAGGTTAGTGAATCAAAGGCAATGGTTACTTCTAACTATTCTTTTGATAACAGTTTCTATGTTTTGCTGACAAAGAAAGCTGCAACTCCTTCCAATTTAAATAGGCTTAGAAGAAATGTAGGAAATAATCCAAATTATCAATTTATGGATGCCGTTGAATTTCATAAACTGTTCGAGGATTAATGTTTGAACTCCGTTCCTGATGTCTTGAAAACTCAGAAACGGAGTTTTTTATAATTTTTTTCTGTCTTTTTTTCTAGTATTATGAATTTTTCTCCATCCATTTATTATAGGATACATTCTCCTCTTTCCACTTATCCTTTGCTTCCGCCAGATTCTTCGGATACCCGATGATGAGGGTGTTGAGCGGAATCATCGTCTTGGGCAGATGCAGCAGTTGCTGCATTCCCTCGTATCGTTCTTTCAGGGGGTAGAGGGCTGTCCATACACCGCCAAGTCCCAGGCCGTGAGCCATCAGTAGAATGTTCTCCGTGGCTGCCGAACAGTCTTGAATCCAGAACTCCTGCTCTGTGCCTTCCAGCGTCTTGTCCAGGCATCCGCAAACCACAATGGCAAGCGGTGCCTGCTTCACCATGCTGGCATAAGGACTGAACTGTGGTATCTGGTCGAGAATCTCCCGGTCGTTGATAACCACAAAATGCCAAGGCTGCTTGTTGCATGCCGATGGAGCCGCCATGCCGGCACGCAGCATCATCTCCACCTTCTCCTGTTCTACAGGCTTTTCTGTATAACTTCTCACCGATGTACGGCTCATAATATTTTCAAAAATCTGATTCTTTTCCATCATTGCTTTTCTATGTGAGTCTTATTTCTTAGGCGAATCATAGCATTCCATAAGCCAGTCGAGCACATATTCTCTTTATGTTCTATTTATTCACTTTGCTATTCATTTTGCATTCAATCTTGATTGCTAAAAATGAAATGCGCTGCAAATATATGAAACTTTTTCAAGAAATTTGCAGTGTATTGCAAATTTCTTGTGTTCCTTGGTAAAATTTGCAGTGCATTGCAAATTTCTTTCTGTAGAACTGATAACACTTTCTGTAAAACTGTATATCCGAGAATTTGTATTTATTTAGTTTTATTACCCGATACATCCTATAGTTTTTATCGCCCGATACATCCTATAGTATGCGTATATATAAGCCGATGTAGCGGTTATCATACTGATGAAATTCATGCTGGTGATGGCTGCCTGCTGGGTGTTGCCTGCCAGATAAAACACTGCAACAGGGAGTATATTTGAGCATATCAGCCATACCATGAAAACCAGGATAAGGGCTATGCCCAGTTTGCGCATGTTGCCCCTGTGCTTGCTGCACAGATGACAGCCGGCTACCAGGGAGGCGATGACGGAAATCAGGCCCATCGTGCTTTCTGTCCAGGTGAGTATGGAAGCCATTGGGGTAATCTGTCCGTTCTGCATCATCGTTACGAGATGAAGATTGAAGCATAGACCCAGAATGAATGAGAGCACATAGTAAAGCACCATCACCTCGCTGCAGCGTCGTAGTAATTTTACGTCTGCCGGTAGCGTACAGCGGAATATTCCCCATAAAGCTATAGGGGCGAGCTGCAAGACCAGTTGCTTTATGGTAACCAGGATGGGACTTATTGGAATCAGGATGGGACTTGTTCTGAAGGATAAGCCCGCTTGTCTGCAAACAGAAAATGCCAGTGAAAACAATGCGAAAATGCAATATGCATACATGGCATATTGTGCAATGCGATTTATTTCTATAGAATAACTTTTTCTTTCCATAATTCTACGTTTGATGATTTTATAAACAGCTTATCTTGCATAAAGCCATTGCAAAGATACGAAGTTTTTGAGAAATTCTAGCAAAATAGGTGGAAAATGTTTGGCTATTATGATATATACTTGTTAAAAGAATGGCGGAGAGACCGATAAAAACTCTTAAAAATCATAACGTATCTTCTTGAATACCAGTATTTGTTGCTATCTTTGCACGGTATATACTAATAACGCTACGTGGATAAATACTAATAGCGCTACATGGGTAAATACTAATAGGAATATAAGTTTAATCATGAGTAATATGAAGAAGATTTTCTTAGGATTGGCAGCAGCACTGATGTTGACTGCCTGCAATGAGAACAGACAGCCGGAGGCAACGATCAGCGTTGACTCTGCAAGTGTGGTAACCGATTTGATGATGAGTCGCAGAAGCATCCGTGCTTACAAGGATTCCGTCATCAGCCGCGATACCCTGAACGAGATTCTGAAATGCGGCATCAATGCGCCAAATGGACAGAATCTGCAGTCGTATGAAATCAGAGTGATTGATTCTCCTGCACTTATCGATTCGATAACCCAAGCCGTGGTAAAGGATAATCCTAAGATTGCAGAGCGCAAAGGCTTCAAGAACATCTTCGTGAATGCTCCATGCGTGGTTTGCATCGCCTACGATACTACTTATGATATGGCGCAGATTGATTGCGGCTTACTTGGTGAGAATATCATTCTTGCAGCATGGGCAAGGGGCATCGGTTCCTGCTGTCTGGGCAGTTCTGCCCGTTGGATATTGGATTCGCCGTCAGCCAAGCCTTACCTCGACCGCATGGCATTCTCCAAGAATTACAAACTGCTCTACTGCATCGCCCTGGGTTATCCTGATGAATCGCCGGAGGCAAAGCCACGACGCCAGGACATGATAAAGTTCATGGATTAGGATAAATGAAGGAGGGTGTGTCATAAGTCTATGGCGCACCCTTTTCGTTTTTTCTCCTTTTTCCAG
>OGFW01002120.1_pt1 | contig 13129 bp, 26 predicted proteins | sample 1570991 | NCBI WGS metagenome assembly OGFW01 (sample SAMEA2582074, study PRJEB24529) | metagenome | biome: Human gut stool | place: China | collected 2011
ACGGCGACCACCGAGATCTACACTCTTTCCCTACACGACGCTCTTCCGATCTGCTTAGGTTTTCTTCTGTGCTTTCTGGATCAACGAAAACATCAAACGGAGAAACGCGGTCGATTTTAATGGCGCCGTCTAACTTAGTGTAGTCAAATTCATAGCTTACCCAATAATTGGCTAAACCGCATATGATTTTATCACGGAAGCATTTGCCTTTATTTCGTTGATAGTGTGCGCGGTCTAAACAGTATTTTGTAATACCTTTCGCAACCCGGCTTATTCTATCATCTTCTTCACTGCGCGGTAAAAAATCCGGTTCTGTTTCGTTCTGTGATGCATATCCGCACAACAGATTAACGGTTGCCCGTATTCTATTAATTGTGATTACAGGGCGGCCAGCTTCACGCAGCTTTTTTAAATCAGCATCGTCCCATTGTTTACCTTGCATGAATGCATAATCTTCGGCAGCACTTCGCCGCCAGTTTGACGTAGCACTCAATGCGCTTTTTACGTTCGCCTTTGCTTCATATATATCAAATGTTTGTTCTATATTCATTACTCCACCATTTCAGAACCATATATCATATCGTACATTTGCTCTAGTTGCCATTGTGGCATTGCTTTTGCAAATTCCGCCAGTTGTTCATCTGAATATTTAGCCGGAATAATAACGCCTTTTTCTTCGCGTTCGCCGTATTCCGACTTTAACACCTTATAGGCGTAATCACGCAACGCCTTTTCACTCATACACCCCATGCGCTTATATCTCCTTCGCTATCATCAACATATTTATAGCCGTCATTAAACGGCTTTTCTGGTTTAACTGCTTTTACAGGTCTAGCCATGCACATATAGCGCACCGCATCATACGCATGATCTTCTTGCTTGGTATCTACATCTTCCACCTTGATTTTGTCATACGTTAAAGCTGGCAACGTTCGTATTAAGTGTACGCAATTACTAAATATCTTTAACTTGCCTTCTTTAAGTCTTTGATGTACTTGCATAAGTCCGGCCAATCTATCGTTATCAGCGCGCACCCAATACACGCCCTCAGTCGCAAATATTTCCGCAATCGTTGGCCCGTCATGTCCTGTACGTTGCCAAATTGCGGGGTCTGCTACGCCTTGATAGTCTTTCAAGTGTTCTATCTTTTGCGCTACTTCCCGCGCCGTTTCCTGTGTACCAGTATCCGGCATACCCGGCTTGCAGCCGTAATATTCGCCAGTAATATATAACACATCGTCATAATCAACCGCGTAGGAATATACTGCATATGGTTTCGTATATCCCCAGTCCATTGAACGATATCGTTGCCAATGATGTGGAACTTCAAACGGTTCAATTACATGTTTCTCCGTTCTAAATTCCGTAAATACTTGACCTTCGAATATGTTCCAGTCGCCTTCTAGGTATGCTTTACGTAGTTTTTCGGGTAGCGTATTAAGTGCATCTATATAATTCTGTGATAGATGCGGGTTATCGCTTGCCCTCGCTTGGATATATGCAATCTTATCGGCGAACGGTTGCATTTCCTTTGTGAAATTTCTATCAATGAATAAATCTTTAACCCACATATGGCCTTTTCCGCCCGGGTTAGTTGCCGCGATTAACTTAGTATCACTTATGCCAGTCCAGCGGAGCCGCATACGCAAGAAATCGAACACGTCGCGACTATTTAAGGTTAATTCATCAATAGCAATAGCAGCGAATTCACTTGATAAGTATTTGCTTGGGTTATCCAAATTTCTAAAACAGATAACGCCGCCGCCTAATTCATTATTTAATGTGAATTCATGGTTACTTTCTTTATAGCTTCCCAGCCATTCCGGAAACTCCATTTTGATTTTGGATATTTGACGATCATCTAAACTTGGATAATCCTCACAAAACAACCCAACGCGTATGCCTTTAATTCCTGTTCTAACAAACCAATCAATTAAAAGCCATATTAACCCCCAGCGGAGTATATACGATTTACCACCACCAGCAGCGCCGCCATATAGCGTATATATATTTTGCTTTACCGCTCGCAAAAATTCTTTCTGCTTAGGCGTTGGCCGTATTACATCGCGAAACAGATTTGTTTTACTCATCTGTATCACTCAATTCATCATTATCAATTACCAACTTAACGGCGCTTTCTGTTGTAATTTCCTGTTGTATCTTATCGCGCCATTCTTTCGACTTGCGATTTTTAAGCCAAAATATAATTGCGGTAATGATTTCCTTCAACACTACTTTATAAAGTGCATTTTCAACTTGTAAATCTGCTTCATCTTTTCCTATTTTTAGGGCGCTCGATATTTCCGAAGATTTCTTGCGCCATTCCCATAAGGTGGAAACGGCAATACCCATATTAGATGCAATTTGTTCATTTGTTAGGCCGTTACGCGCCCAACCTTTTAGCAGTAAAATCTTTTCTTCTGCTTCCCAGTCTTTATATGTTGTTTTTGCCATTGTTTCACCCCCTTATTTCAGAATGTTATTGTCTTTTGCTTTCATGCGCCCATGTGATCGCGCGCATATACCGGCTACTTGCTTGGCTGCGTGTTGGCTAGTGCAATATGTTTGGCATAATCCATCATAGTATATTTCTTTGGCCGTGCATTGGCCTTTCTTGTTGTTAAGACATTTTGACTTTGTACATATGATATTCACTAGCTTTTCACCACCTTTACAAACTTTTTTGAAAAAATTTTAATTTCCCTATTGACTACTTGCGAAAACGCAAGTATAATAAAGCCATAAGATATATCGGAAAACGCAATTAAGCGAAAAGGAGAAATTAAAATGCTAACACTTAAAGACTTAAACACAACTCAAACATGGAACTTCGAAAACAAAACAGATGCTTCCGATTTCATTAGTACAATGAGTTTTGGGTTTGAATGGCAACTAATCGACAATAACACAAACAAAGTTATTGCTTGCCACTACTACGAATAACAAATAAAGGCGGTAGATAACCACTACCGCCAATTACTTAACCCTTAAATGGTGGCTTTTTTTGATTACTCAAAACCAAACACGGGGCAAACGTTCCATAACTAGTATCAAACAGATGCAGCGCGTTCAGTTTTCAATAATCAAATGTTACTTTTATACAAGAAATGGGGTATATCGTCGCGGATACACCCCATTTTATTTTTGTTTTATTCTATTTTATTGCATATTCTAAACAAATACAGATAGTTCTCATGCGCTCTTATGAAACTTTTGAAACGATACAAGTATTCAACCACGAAAAAACAAATGAAATTTAACAACAGCAAAATTATTTATAGTATGAAGGTTTTCACTATATCGGTATTTGTTTACAGTATGCAATTGCGGGGCGTTGTGTACCCCGCAACTACTAACCTATTTGCCTAAGGAGAAAATGCAAATGCCCAACTAGCACTTTACGCCTTATATTATACTATATATGGCGTTTCCACCTATTTCCGATATAGTCCGATATAGTCCGACTTATACCGTTTTAGCCGTATACACGCACGCATAATATGTATGATGCAAATAGTAACCTACCTGTACAAGGCCAGCCGTTTTTAATTCTGCCGCTTGCGACTTCTCTAAGTCTGTAAAATACCGCGCATGCTTCGCGCTTTTACCGTCGATGTATTCGCGCAATAATAAAATATTCGCTTTCCCTGTGGTGCATGTGTTGATGATATCCGCCGCGGTTTCCCGCTCATCAATTAATGCGCCTATCTCTTTGTGTACTGCATCGCGTTTGCTTTCAAGGCGTATAATTTGTTGTTCCAGTCCGCCTGGTGTTCCGCCACCTGTTAGGCGTTCTTTTGAATAATCAACGGCGCCTATAGTTGTAATATCTGATTGTAAATGCTTTAGATCTTCTTTCAATGAATTAATCTTCATTGTTATTAATTTGATAGGTTCTAAATAGCTTTTAGCTAATTCCCTGTAGTCTTTATCCGTCATGTTTCCCCCGTATGGTTCATTATCTCATGTTCTTAACTGTTTCCCCTAACATGTTTAAATAGTCCTGTAAATTGGTTTTAATGGCATCATTTACTATTTGGATATTATCAGTTGTTACATAACTAGCGATTAGCATTTTATACATAGTATCTTTTGTAGGAATTAATACCGTTATTAAAGCACTAACCGCAAATACAATAAACAACGCAATCATTTTGCCTTTGTGTGGTTCAAATATTTCCCTTGTGTAATCGTCAATAATATACATGACACCAGCAGACAACACCATAAACGCCAACACAACAAAAACAAAGTTATTTATCACATCTAAATTATGTAGTACCTCAATCAAATACAAATACATCGGGTTGATAATAGGCATTACACATTTCCCCTTTCGCCTACAATGTTATTTTTTCAATTTCCGCTCTAATTTCAAGAATATTTAGATATTCTCCCATTACTGCCTTTTGTCTACGTAATAGTTCGATAGGGCAAGTTGGTTCAAAGTTTAAAGTCCAGGCATCATGTTTAACCAACATTTTATGAAGCTTATTGTATCGTTCTTTCAATTCACTATATTCGCTTTTAAATCGCGTTTGCCATTCCGGCTCACCAACTTCGCACAAAACATTTTGATCGTCATATGTCATTTCAAATATATCAGGCTTGCAAGGATAAATTTCGCCTTTAACACCTTTAATAATGTAGTCGCCTAACGATGCTTTATGTTGCCCCTCTAATGTTTCAATAAAAATATCATCATCAAGGCAGCCATAAAAACTTTCACCGCAAAAATCTAAACACTCCCCGTAATTTTCTTTTGTATATTGTATCGCTTCAATCACAACTTGTTTCTTTCTATATTTTTTAATCATATTTATCACCTTTTATGATAGGGCGGATATTTCACCGCCCACCTTTCTTTGTTTAAAATAACTATTTACCAGTACTACCAATGCCACCAGTACCGCGCGCCGTTTCGGTTAATTCCTCAACCTCTAACAACTTTAATGCGCCTACTGGTACAAGAATACCCTGTACTAGCCTATCGCCCTTTTGAATTAAATATGCATCATCGCTGGTATTTTTAAATATCCCTTTAATTTCCCCGCGGTAATCTGCATCAATGACACCAAATGAATTTGGAATGACTAGCGGAGTTTTACTCATGCTAGATCGTGGCGCCAACATTAGCATAAAACCTTTTGGAATTTCCATTGCTAGACCTAACGTTACATATTGCGTTTGAGGCGGTTCTATTACTACGCCTTCTGGTTGATAAAAGTCCATACCAGCAGCATCTTCGCTGCCAACTTTCGGAATTAATACACCGGGTAAACACCGTTTAACTTTAATGATATCAGCATTATATCGCTTATTACCAAATAAGAACCGTTTGATTTTATTGATTATATCCATTTTAATTCCCCTTATTTCAATAACGCTTCTAGTACGGCGTTTCGCCTATCCATAATACGAACTTCCGCCCGTGGATTTTCTTTATCTATACCCGCTATGCAGCTTTCACCATAAGAACATATCCATTTATCATCATCAATCACGCCGGCTTTTGTTAATATATCGCTAGTCGCCTGTAGCAACCCGATTAAGTCCGGCCAGCTTCTTTTATTTGGCAAGTAATATTTACACTCAACAACCACAACGCCAGATATATGCAATTTCTTGCCAGCTAACTGCCATAAACAAGCATCTTCATAACTTCTATACGCTTCTGATTGAATGTAACCCAACTTATTACCGCGTTTCACAATTTGCCCGTGGTTCTTCTTCGTTATTGGGCGACCTTTGAATACTATATCAATCACGCCCATTTTCTGCTAACCTCACGTTACACGCTTCAATACTTGTAACCAACCCCGTTTTTGCGCTCCAACTTGTTGCACCATTGCAGAAATACCAAACTTTTTCGCCGTCATACTTAGCAAAATATCGCCTATATACTCCATATGCTGAATTTACGATAACTGGCGTATCAACTGGAATATTTTCCCATTCAACAATACCCAGCAACGCACCAATAGAATATTTATCGGTTTTAGGACTTAACCCAAGCACCTTGCACGGAATACGCGGAGTATTATCGCGCACCTTGAAATTACCGCCGTTTTCAATAAATGTTGGGTTTACGAAATAGGCATATACACCGATTATTTTAATATCGCGGTACCCTTCATCATACATTTCTTGCAATAGCCATTTTTGCTCATTCGTCATAATTTAATTCTCCTTTTGTTGCTAATAAGTACTTCATCTGTTCCATAACATTACCTAAAAATGTTTCCATTGTTCCGTTAAAATTCTGCATTGTCATTTTTGGAATTACTTGCCGTAATCGCCACGTTTTCCTTCCGTTTTTAACGTTGTATTCAATCATAATACAATAGGAATCTACTGTTACCTTTGGTTTTAAAATTTCACCACCAATAACCACGGTTAAAGCACTTGCAAATTGTTCTTGTGTATACCATTCATCGCTTTTAGCGCCTTTTATTAATGCTTGTTTCATCGCTTCCGCCTTTCAAGATTTAAACCAGCATCCAACAGGCGATTTCTAACAAACGTACCAAATACACTATATACGCTTGCAATCTGTCTTATGCTTAACCCTTCATTACGTAATTTAATCAATGCACTTGTTTCAATATCTGGGTATGCCGGTTTTCGTTTTATTTCTTTCCTTAACCCCAGCACGGATAGTGCTGCATCTGCGGTTTTTCCGCTATATATGCAAGTACCCAACGCAAGCCAGTTTTCTATATATACCGCACTCATTCGTCCGCCACTTCCTTAATTTCAATTAAACACGCAATAGGTGATACAAAAACTTTTGTATTTGTTTCTGCATCTTCAAATCCAATAAGTTTTTTATGACCCAAATTAACATTTGTTATAACTTCTAAAAAATTATAGAATTCGTTTTTCCCCGTGCCTAACTTAAATGAATTAGTGTTATAAAATCTAGTTTCTCCACCTTGAAATACTTTTATATGTAACATGTTTACCTCTCTTTTCTATTCTGCAAATTCCATTAAGCTTGTTTGTACTTTTACATCGCTTAACATTTCTTCTTTTGCTTTGGCATACATTTTTCTGTCAATTTCAAAGCCGTATGCACTTCTTCCTAACTCCATTGCGGCCCTCAACGTGCTACCGCTACCAGCTACAGGGTCAATCACCACATCGCCCTCATCTGTGAATATTTCTATTAAGCGTTTCAATACACTTACAGGCTTTTGTGTTGGGTGGATATTAGGAACGATATTCTTGTTATCACGTTTCCATTCAAAGTGATCAAATATCATTTTTTTGTTGTTATTGAATTTAGGCACTTTTCACGATACAAAATTAATGCATATTCAGTAGCACCAACTATCCGCATATTGGCTTTTAATACCTGTGCGGAATAATTTTTGTTAAACGTAATAGGAATGTAATTTTTAAAGCCATGTTTTTGTGCATATTCGATTACCATTGGCATTTGTTGAAACGAACAGAACACAATCATGCATGGTGCTTGACCTCGTTCTTTAGGTTCTTTTTTCAATAACCGATTGCAAAAGTGAAAATATTCTGCAATGTTGAAATTGTAATCAGAATTGAAAAACGCTTTACCAGCTTTTTTACTTTCGCCGTTTTTGTTATCACCATCTACATACCACATAGGATTACTTGCATATGCATTATTCCCTAGATTGTATGGAATATCTGCTATTACCAACTGTGCCTTTGGTATTCCATATCGTTTAAAGTTTTGGAAATTATCATTAAATAGTTCTACTTTCATCTACTCACCATCTATCATTTACTAAACAATGCCGACCATGCTTCAAGCCGTCTGGCTTATTTCTAGGCCCAGGACTTGCATAAGTTACAGCCTCAACCCATTCGCAATGTGCTTCGTACAGATACCACGGATACATAAGGCAGTACGCTTTTATGTATTGTTGTTTACGTTTTGTTTGTACTGTTCTCATAGCACGCCTTTCTTAATCATTTCCATTAACGCACCGGCAATCAATGCTAAAGCAAACGTTGATACAAACAAACCCAATACCGTATTACCAGCAATACCAAATAAACCTAATAACCATAGCACCATTGAAACAATGAACGCTAAACCTAAAGCCTTTACTAACATCGCAAGTACTACATACACCAACAATGCAACATTTTTCATGCTTTTATCTCCTTATTTTCAAAATGGTTTATAGTTTCAAGCACCACAAAAGAAGTATTGTTGTATCCGTGGCGGTTTTCCCATTTACGAAATACATCGGTTAATTCCGCTTGTAATTCGTCTATATGTTCTTGTTTTACACTTAAAAGGTAATCTTCCGACCATTCCTCAATTTCATCGTCTAAATCACCACATACAATCTCTTCAATAACTCGTTCAGCATTAACAGTAGGAACATAATAATATGGATTTCCAACCCTAATTTTTGGTACTTCGTAGGCTGGATAAGTATCCGCAAAATCTTTTACAGCATCTTCAATGCTTTTTTCCGGCCAACCTACATATTCACCTAAACACCAGCACCACTCATTCTCGTTTTTTACTAACATTTTTATACCCTAGAACGGAATATTTTCATCGTTCCCCTTATCATCTGCAAAACTATCAAAATTACTTTCTGTTGCCGCATCATTTAAAGCGGATACCCCAACGAAACCGGCGATAACTTCCGTAACATATTTTTTTTGGCCGTCCTGTGTTTCGTAACTTCTTGTTTGAATTCGACCTTCAACAAATAGGCGGTTTCCTTTTCTGTAGGTTCCTACTGCTTCGCCCAGCTTGCCCCAGGCAACGCAATTAACGAACGCCGTTTGTTCTTTTGTTTCGTTTGTAGCGCTGTCAATATATGTATTGCTTGCCGCTACCGTGAAAGTCGCAACCGCTCGGCCGGATTGTGTATAACGCACTTCCGGATCGCGCGCAAGATTTCCCAATAATTGAACACTATTCATAATATAATTTCCTTTCTATTTTCTAATTCTACTGGGCAAATCCGCTCAATTTACCCCGTATGCTATTCTGCCTTTATGATTTATCGTTAATGGCTTAAAACTTCCATACAACGCATTTAAACGATTTTTTCCATTTTAAATAATTCATCTAGCGTTAAATTTGTTTGTAATTCATTATTTATGACTTCTTGAATTGCCAACATTTCTGTTAATCTGAAATCAACTTCGTAGTGTTCCTTTCTTTTGTACGTTTCTTTTCCTATTCCAACATAAGCCGCCATATCTGATTGAGTGTATTTCAACATTTCTCTACACTCGATTAATTTCGGAAATACATTGTATTTCTTATTCATTTCAGCACCCCCAGAATTAACGCTTTCCCCTCTTCCGAAATATTCGCTTTTTCAACAGCACTTTTAAGGTCTATAGGCTCGTACTTTTTAGCCTCAATCAAATGGCCGTTATCCAGCATCTTAACTTCTGTTTGTTTCGGCATATTAAGTTCTGCGCGCTTCCGTGCTTCCATTAAAAGGCCGTTATTCTTGATGCTTTCCGCAATTTCCATGTTCTTTTGTTCGCGTGCTGCCAGTTGTTCATATGCTTTACAAAACTGGCTCATCGCTGCGCTTTCGTTGTAGCTTTGGCAATTTCTTGGGTCAAAGAAATGCCATACAGTTTTAGCGGCTAACCTTGTAATGCCTTCTAACTCGTCAAGGCCTTTTTCATAACCTACGCTACTGGCTTTCTTTCTGACTACTCCCCATGCATCTTGCGCTATCAATCGTTCTTCTTTTCCGTTTACATATCCGGAAATTTCCGCTGCCTTCTTGCGAATAGTTGCAACAGTTGGAACGAATTCACATGTATTAATGCATTGCTTGATTGCTTCCGCCAGCGTAACAGGGTTAATATCTGCCAGCATATAGGCGTACATTTTAACTTTCGCACTATCGAATTTGTCATATATCAATAGTTGGCCCGTAGCTTTCAACGTTTCCGGTTTCATCTGTTCCCCTTTCTGCCGCATCAATTAGCGCGTTTAATTCCGCAATATTTCTTTCTGTATCAGTCATTGCAGCCGTTTCATTACTGTTTAAGTACGTATCAAAATGGCTTGGCGCAAATAGAGTTTTCGGTGTTAAGTACTTTTCTAGTTTTGTACCTTGCCATTCACGGCATTTTTTATCAATCACGGTTTTAAAATCGTTTACCGTGTATCCCTCTTTCAATCGTGATCTAATTGCCTGTACATATGGTTTAGTTGTAGGCTTGAATTTTGAACCGGTTTTTAAATTAAGATATTCGATAATTTCAAAGTGAGATTTATCCACATCGTCATGTGAAACATGACATATTGTTTCTATTCTATTCTCTTCTTCTCTTCTCTTATCTATTCTTATCTGTGTATCCAGATTGTATCCATTTTGTATACATTTTGTATCCATACAGGTATTATCTGGGTTTATCGGTGGTTCAACTACTTCATACACCTTGTTTTTTAACTCTACGCTTTTTGCTTCCGGTAATTCAGATTTTGAGTATCTATCACTTTGTACGTAGTTGTGTATCCGCCAATGTCTAATTACGATTACGCCAGTTTCAAAACCAATCACAAAGCCTTTAGCAATAAGGAGTTTTAAGTCATCGTCTTTACACCCAGTAATGCGCATAATGCTTTTCGGCGATTGAATAAACCCGTCATCGTCCGCCCGTAGCAGTAAATGGAAATAAAGGCATTGTGTACTTTGTGGCATGTCTAAGAAATTATCAGTATCAATAATTTTCTTTGACATCATTCGTCGTTCGGCCATTCAACCCCCTCATTTCGTTCAATCAATATTTCCCGTATCTCTTTTGCATGTTCGCCGTGTGCCTTATTGTGGCAATCACGGCATAAGCACGCTAAATTTTTTAAATTCGATAACCCCATTTGTGATCTAAATACAATGTGGTGTACTTCTGATGCAGGCGCACCGCACAATACACATTGCCCGTTATCTCGCTCATACGCCCATTTTCTGGTACGGGCGTATAGAACGTTATCAAGTTTCTTCCTTCTGTTCATTTCCCCAATCCTGTATTAACGAATTAATGTAATCGTTGTTTTCAATCGGTATATTTAGCTGGTTGCACTCATCGATAAGTGCATCAATCAAGCGCCGCATTTCGTCTACCGTGTAAACGCTGCTTCCGTGATATGCGCGGATAATTGTATATCCTTCCGTTTTAGCTGGGCCGGCATCTTCTGCATGCCACCCCAACCCGTGGCCTTGCCAAATTTCAATAAAACGGTCTGTAGCATCGTTTTTAATTGGTAGATAGGTAAATGTACCAGCTTCTTGAATAACGCGCTTGTACACGTCATTTTTTGAAATGTAGGAGTTTTTTGAAAGTTCATGTGCTATCTTTTCACACAATACCCATGCATACGCGTTGGCATTTAATGAACGGCGTTTTACTTTCTTTTTGATTTCAACGATATACTCAATGTTAGGGTCTAACTTGCTTAACATTTCATCTATAGGGGCCGGAATTAATACGTTCCAGCCTATAGACTTTATTAAGTTAATTCCCTTTGTAACCCATTTCATTAAATGCGATCTCCAGCATCTTCATGCATCAATGCTTGTTCGTCATTGTCATATAGGGTAAATCCTTTGTTTTCTTCTTCCCCGTATTTTTTCAACCATTCAAGGGCCGCCACCATTTCAAAGGCATCTAACATCGCAAGGCGCGGTTTTTTAAATTCTGCCGCAATGTATTTGGTGATTTCTGCTGGTGGTACATTTTTTTCTTTTTGTATTTTTAGAAATTCATCGTATCCGGCAACGTGCTTTTCTTTTGTTGGTTGCGGTTTCGGTTGCTGCTGCTTAGTGCCTTGTGAATTATCCATAAAGTCGGCATCTTTTGTATCATCAATACAGAATAGGCCGTTTAACGCGTACTTTCTGGCATAAGATGATGCGGAACCGGTAATTTGACTTTCGTCCATGCCTTTTTTGTCTTTACTTTCACGCGCAAATGCAGTAGTTGCTATTTCGTCTTTTCCGTCTGTTACTTTTGCCGTTGCCTTGATGTAAAATCTATCACCAATCATTACAATTTCATCGCTTAACAACGGTACAATTTCATGTTTAGCACATAGCGGTTTAACCGCCTCTAGGATATCTTCGCAATTCCGGTAATTGTAACCACCGAATTTATTAAACTGGCTTTTAGGTGCCTTCAATTCTGCTTGTATTTCGATTAATTTTTGTTGTAATGTTTTTGCTGCCATGCGATCACCTACTTAATATAGAAATTTTGATTTACTTTGATTTCTGCACCTTCGACTGTTTCACCAGCTTTAATAGCTTTTTTAATCGCCGTTTTATCGGCTTTGATTTCTACTTTTGTAAAGTCAGCTGGAATAATATCAAGGTTGATAATTTCAACGCTTTCACTTTTCCTATATCCGCATTTGAAAGTTCCAACTTCTAATTTTTCAATGCCTTTTTGCTTCATGGAATATTCAATATTGTTTTTAAATGTTTCAATCGTACTTTCTTTGGCTTTTTTTACTTTGTTTAATCTATCTATTTCAGCCTTAATTCCTTGTATGTCGGCTTCAACATTAACCATGTATTTTGCCGTATTTTCGATTTTTTCTTCAATGGATAAATCAAGCATTTCTAATGTGTTTTGAATTGCTTCGATTTCTTCCGGCGTTTCTGCTGCTTCTAACATTGCGGATAGTTCCGCATAATTTTTATTAAGTTCGTAAATACTAGACATGATTGCGTTTCTCCTTTACTGCATTTAAAATATCTTCAAAAGTTTCTATTGTTACAAATCTACTTACTCCAGGTTTTGGAAACCCATTAATATGAAGCGTTACATATATCCCGCTATAGCTTTCGAGTGCGCACATATTATATTCAAAACCACCATAAGTTGAACGAATGATATTTAACGACATATATAAGTTATTGCCTTTTTCGTTTCTTTCCTTTTCTATTTCTTCAAAGCGTTGCAATAGTGCTAACATCTCTTTTTTATTCATTTTTTCTCCTTGCCACCTCAACTACATCGTTGTATGATGTGGTTAAGATGCTTTCTCATGGTTTGCATCGTTGCCCAATGGTAGTTGCCGCTACTGTTGGGCATTTCTTTTAATTTCATCAATCATTGTACCCGTTCAGGAAATCAGTATCCCAAT
>OGFW01002122.1_pt1 | contig 13115 bp, 6 predicted proteins | sample 1570991 | NCBI WGS metagenome assembly OGFW01 (sample SAMEA2582074, study PRJEB24529) | metagenome | biome: Human gut stool | place: China | collected 2011
TGACAAGGTTTTTCTGCATAATTCTTTCTTTTATAATGGCTTGTACCACAATATTCGGGGACAAAAGTAAAAAAAAAGATTCTCCCTACCTTATATTATAAGGAGAATTTAATAAAATCTTAAGATTTAGCTTAGAGGGAGGATGCTTGCCGACTTATTTTGTTGCGGATGAGGGGGCTTCTTTTATTTTTTTGAGAAACTCTGTCGGTAACATTCCAAATTGCTTCTGAAAACATTTGGCAAAGTAGGAAGAAGAGCTGAACCCGACGAGGAATCCTATTTCGGTAACCCGATATTCTCCCTCCACCATCATTTTGCAGGCTTTCTTTAGTCGGGTGACCTTGATGAAATCATTGGGAGTCATGCCAATAATGCCTTTGATTTTGGTAAATACAGAGGTACGGCTCATTCCCAGTTCCTGTGCCAGTGTATTTACCGAAAATTCGGAGTCCTCAATATTATTCTGGATGATTTCGGTACATTTATTCATAAATTCTTCATCTAGTTTATTGTGGACAGCGGAGTGCAGATCGGACAACGGAGTAGAGGCATACGTCTTCTGCTGACTTTCCCTTTTCTTGAGTAAGTTCAGTAATTGTGCTTTCAGGTGGAAAGGTGAGAATGGCTTCTCTATATACGCATCCGCACCGGCTTCCAATCCTTTGATTTTACTTTCCGTATCCGTCTTGGCTGTCAACAGAATGACAGGAACGTGGGAAATATTGATGTTGCTTTTAATTTTCCCACAGAGTTCGAACCCGTCCATTTCCTCCATCATCACATCACTGATGATGAGGTCAATGTTATTTTTTTCAAGGATTTGCAACGCTTCCTCTCCACTCGAAGCCGATATGACAAAATATTCCTCAGACAGAATTTTGGAAAGGAAATCCAGAATCTCCGGGTTGTCGTCCACAACCATAATGGCATATTGTTTTTTCAACGGTTCACCGGGAAGAGTGCTTTCCAGTTCATTTTCTTCTATATTTTCTGGGCTGCTTTCAGGAATAATTGTGTCTTCTACCCGTTTTGTTACTTGTGGCGCCGCAGTGATGGCTGCTTGCTTAGGGAAATAGACAGAAATAGAAACACCGTTTTCACCGTCTTCCCTATCGCTGACTTCGATCTTTCCATTCATCAATTGGACGAGTGAGCGTGTCATGTGAAGCCCGATACCAATGCCCAGTTTATTTATTTCACTGTTGTTCTTAACCTGATAGAATGCGTCGAATATTTTAGTCTTTTCTTGATCGGTGATTCCTATACCGTCATCGGTTACGGTGACTACTATCTCGGAATCCTTTTCTATAGTCGTAATACGAATCGTGCTTTTGGCATATTTCAAGGCATTGCTTAGTAGATTGCTGATAATCTTGGTAAAAGCTTCTTCATCTATGACGATGCTCAGTTCTTCCGGGATAGAGGAAGTGTCAATCGTCACCTTCTTTTGTCTGGCAGATAATTCAAAGATGCAGCTTACTTTGCAGATTATTTCTTTAATCCGGTAACAGTCGTACGATAGTTTATAAGATCCCGTATCTACTTTGCGGAAATCCAGCAATTGGGTGACAAGCGCATACAAGCGTTTGTAATTCTGTTCAATAATACTTAGGTATTCCCCATACACATTGTTGATACTTGAAGTTTTCATCAGGTATTCCAATGGGCCGATAATAAGGCTCAAAGGAGTTCGAATTTCGTGGGCAATGTTAGTGAAGAAATCTATTTTGGAGTTATAGAGCTCTTTTTCTTTTTCATCGTTCAGCCTCTTGATACGTTCTTTCTGACGTTTCTCCGTACGTTTTACGTAATACCATACGGTTAACATAATCGCAATCAACAGGACGAGGGCATAGATCAGATACGCCAGTTGCGACCGGAAGAATGGAGGCAGCACCTTGATTTTTAGCTGTACTTCATTATTGCTCCATAGTTTATCGCTGTTCGTTCCCTTGATCCTTAATACATATTCACCGACGGGTAAGTTTGCATAGGAAAGATGGTTATTACTTCCTTTAGTGAACTGCCATTCGCTATCCAGACCTTCCAGCATATATTGATAATCATTCTCTTTGGGAGCAATGTAACTTAGTGCGGCAAAATCGAATCCGATCATGGACTGGTTATATTTCAACACAATCTCATCTGTATATCCTATGGATTGGCGAATGGGTGAATGGGATGTATCGGCCTGTATGTCTTTTCCGAAAATGGTCATATTGGTGAGGACGACAGGTGGATTGTATGTGTTTTCTCTTAAGTCTTGCGGGAAGAAATAACAGAAACCGTCTGTCGAACCCAAAAATAGTCTACCGTCAGAAGATTCAAAGCCTGAACATGGTGTGAATTGTTCATTGTATAGTCCGTTTGATTTCGAATAGGTTTTCAGATATTCTGTATCCGGATTATATACAGCAAGTCCCTTATTGGTACTAATCCATAGTAAGTCTCCTTTAGGGATAATGGAAGTGATGATTTTATTCGGCAACTTTAGGTAGTCGTATCTGGTAAAATCATCTGTTTCATCATTATATCTACAAAGGCCTTGCCCATACGTTCCCACCCATAGACGTTTCTTGTTGTCGATGGCTAGTGTGGTGATTACATTCTTTGTTAGTGAATTCGGATGGTCTGAACGTTGATAAGATGTTATCTTTTGGGTTCTGACATTGTATGAATATAATCCACTGATGCTTGTTCCTATCCATATTCTTCCGAAATAATCTTCAATGATATCCGATATTTTGCCTGTAAAAGAACCAATTCTGATGAAATTGTTTTTTTCGGGGTTATAGTAACAGAATCCTGCAGAAGTGCCCACGTAAATACATCCATTACTGGCTTTATATAGAGTGAATACCCGTGAGGAGGGGATAGATGTTGAATCTTCCGGATTATTGAGAAAACTTTCCACTTTTCCTGTTTTTAAATTAATCACCTCCAAACCTCTTCCATAAGTGGCGGCATATAGTTTATCTCCGTCTACCAGCAGATCGTGTATACAATAGTAAGTTGTGCCTATACTAGCTGCATCCCGGAAAGGGGTAATTTCTTGAGTTTTGGCATCAAATCGGAAAATGCCATTGTCATCCGTACCTATCCAGTATTTATCATCTTTGTCTTCTTTGATAACATTGATTACTTTTCCTGATTGTGGCGTGGACGATGATGAACAGCTATAATATTTGAAATTATTTTGAAATGCCGAATAGAATTTGATTCCATCGAAATAGGAGCCCAGCCAAAGGCTTTCTTCCTTATCTATATAGATGGTATATATAAACTTATTGGCTCCGGTTCTTATTTTCAGATTCGGATTGTCGGATTGTATAATTTTTCCTTTGTCTGCTTTAAAAATTCCCATACCGTTGTCGGATGAAATGAACAACTCGCCAGGTCTGTATTCTTTAATATCGTGGATATGATATAATAGGTTGTTTGGACTTCTGTCCCGGTAGTTGGTGAAAGTTTTAGCCACAGGATCGAACAGGTCGAGCCCGTTCTGAAAAGTTCCTATCCATAAATTGCCGTGTGAGTCTTCAAACACTTTCTGAATGGAATTATCTGATAAACTATTAGGGTGACTGCTCTTTTTGTAAGTGACGAACGTGTTACTTTGTTTATTGAAACAACATAAACCTTCTGAATAAGTACCTATCCAAATGTTTTGTTTGCTGTCCTGCTGTAATGTCATGATGATGTTTTGCGAAATGCTGTTCGTTTCTCCGGGAATATTCCGATAGACTCTGAGTCTGATTTCATCATGGGGAGAAAAACGGTAAAGTCCTTCTCCGCTTGTTGCAATCCATACTTCTCCGTCGCTGTCCTCTATCATATCGGTGACGTATGTTTGTATCATCTCTCCGGTTTCAGTTTTGGCATGGAAAGGTTGGAAAGTGTCTGTCTTCGAGTCGTAAATGACGATTCCGGTATCCAATCCTATCCACATTCTGCCCCTGCGGTCGATAAATATTTTTTTGACACTGTTACTGGTTGTTGCGTTGATATACTCTGATAGATAGTAGTTCTTGAATGAGATGCCATCGAACCTGCTCAAGCCGTCATCGGTTCCGAACCACATGAATCCGCATGAATCTTGCAAAATGCTGTATACTCTGTTGGCGGCTAATCCATCATCCATTGTATAAGAGGTGGAGAAAATACGCTGTGCATTCACCACGAATGAATGTAAGCACAGGATTTGTATGGCTATCAAAAGAAATACTTTTTGCATGGGGATTCGTTTTATCTGTATTGGTTTTCATTAGTATAGGACAATATTAGGAAGAATAAGTTGCATAAACAAATGATAGGCAATCTTTTTGGCGGTGGAACAAAACTTTTGAAAACGAACAAAAAAATCGTTCAAATCTTGGATAATTACTGGTGAATATGTTTATGCTCTTTGGAATAATTTATCGAATGAAATTAAATCTCGGTTAGTATAGATTAGTATCTGTATATTCTATGTACATTTGTCTCGTTAGTATGTTTGTTTTCGTTTGACTTAAGTTAAACGAAAGAATGACTTAAGTTGAACTATCGCTTGAGTTAAGTCAAACGAAAATAGAAATGTACTTTAGAAAATAAATCTATGGGAGGGAAGATGTTTATCTCTCCTAATAAAGAACTAATCAATAATGAGTGTGAATTATGATCTTTATGAAACTCCCGACCTTGCTAAAAGCGGAGAAGAACAGCCTTTGCATGCACGTGTAGTGTTGAAGGGAAGTTATACAGCCGAAGAATTTGTAGAACAAGTGACTACGCTTCAGCATATGCCCCATGCGCAGGTGGTGGGTATCATAGAGGCTATATCAAAAGAATTGAGGCATTTGCTTTTAAAAGGATTCTCTGTTGAATTAGGGGATATCGGTTATTTTAGCCTTTCGTTGAGTGTTGACAGGAAGGTGAAGGAGGCAAAAGAATTGCGTTCGCCGTCTATATCTCTGAAAGATATTAATTTTCGTGTGAATCGCCAATTTAAGAAGGATATTGAGAGTGGTCTTGAATTACAGCGTTATCATTCACCCTTTCGTGTGAAAAATCCGTTGCCAGAGGAAAAGTGCCTGCAACGGTTAGAAAGGTTTCTAAAAGAGCACCCATGTATTAATCGGCAGGATTATGCCCTGCTCGTTGGAAAAACGAAAACACAGGCATTGCAGGATATTAATGCTTTCATCGAACAAGGTGTTTTGAAGAAGTATGGAGTGGGGCGTTCGGTAGTATATATAAAGGTATAGTAAATCATTTTATTGGATATATATACTTGATATTAAACATTTTCTGCTTACCTTTGTTTGCATGAAAAAAGATAATGAGAAAGGAGACGAGTCTATGGCAAGTAATTATATTCGTTTCGATTGGGCTATGAAGCGCTTATTGCGTAATAAAGCCAATTTTGCAGTTCTTGAGGGCTTTTTGACAACACTTCTCAATGAGAAAATTGTTATTCAGAAGTTGTTGGAAAGCGAAAGCAATCAAGAGGACGAGTTTGACAAGTATAATCGGGTAGATATGCTTGCCGAAAACTCTAAGGGAGAGCTTATTCTGATCGAAGTTCAGAATAATAATGAGTATGCTTATTTTCAACGTATGCTGTTCGGAACTTCCAAGTTGGTGACCGAATACATTAATCGTGGAGAAGGCTATGATAAAGTACGTAAAATATATAGTATCAATATTGTCTATTTTTCACTAGGCAGCGGAAAGGATACGGTTTATCACGGAAAAACGGAGTTCAGGGGTATTCATCAGAATGATGTGCTGGAGTTGACTCCTTTTCAGAGACAAACGTTCAAGGTAGATGCTGTGAGCCAACTTTATCCGGAATATTATATATTGAAAGTGAATGATTTCAATCAAGTAGCAAGAAGTCCGCTTGAAGAATGGATTTACTATCTGAATACAGGAGATATTCCCGATAACGCTACTGCACCGGGGTTGAACGAGGCACGCCAGCGATTGAAATTGGATCGGATGACAAAGGAAGAACTCAATGCTTATTATAGACATTTGGATAATATTGTTATTTTGAGAGATAATATATTCACGGAACGTGCGGAAGGACGTGCCGAAGGGGAAAGAAATAAGCAAATTGAGATTGCGCGTAATTTAAAGAAGGCAGGGGTTTCAATAGATGTTATTTCACAATCTTCGGGATTGACAGTAGATGAAATAGAGAAGTTATAAAAGTATTACTTTAAGTAGAAATAAAAAAAGAAAAGGCGGGAATGCTCAAAAAGGGTATTTTCGCCTTTCCTATTTTGTTTTATATACGTATCCAAAAATGTCTAAACAACTCGTATTATCCGATGAAATGGACGATTTTAGACAAAATTGGAAGAATCGTAGCTAAAATAGAACACATATAATCTTGAATCTTCTATACATTTGTAGCAGAGAATGACGATAGAAAGTCATTGCTATTATTAAAAGGTAATCTTAATTATTAAACTTATGAGAAGCAAATTCCTATTTTTTTGTCTCTTCCTCTTTGGAATGTTGGCAGCTTGTAAAGACACAAAATGGGTGGATGTTCCAGCTGGCACTCCTCCTGAAGGTTCAGTTGTTGGAAAACCGGGTGATGACGAAGAACCAGATGAACCGGATCCAACAGAAAAATCATTTATTAATTGTTCTTATATACGTGGTGATTTTTTTGAGATAAATCGAATCTCAGGAGCAAGTATGGGTGCTTGTAATGATTTGATTTATCTGACAGCTCGTCCTTATGCTGACGGTGACTTGACATTTGATCTGCCGGTGAATGACGCAGAACTTACAGGAGTATCATATATGCCTTCTTATGAAGGTCGTAATGGAGTGGTGAAATTTGATGGTGCCGGAAAAATGAACGGTGGAGATGGTTTACTTCATTCCCCGGATGGGGCATACAAGAAGTTTACATTTGGTACTTATCTATATATAACTGAATGGGTAGATGGTGCTTATTTATTTAATAAGGTAAACAATAACTCTACCATTATATCTTTCCAACTTGGTGCAACTGAAGGAAATTTAAGATTTACTATTGGAAATTCTACGACAACTGTTGTCAATGACAATTTAAAGCCGGGTGCTTGGCATTATGTAGCGATAACTTATAGTGGAGGAAAGGCTAAATTATATGTAGACACTAATAATACCCCTACAGAATTTACGGGTTCTCTGCCTGCTGAAATTCCTAATACTCGTGCAGATTTCTTTCTTGGAGAAAAATTCAAAGGATATTTGGATGAGACATTCGTTAGCAGTTTGGAAGTAGGTACGTTGGGTAGAAATCCTATCTCTTTTGATACTAATATTTGGAATAATACAAAAACACTTGCTTATTGGAAATATGATGATTCTGCACAGCTCGGAAAAGATTCTCATACTTGGGCTATTCGTTTAGAACAAATACGTGCTGCATTAAATGGACAAGTAGGAGACCGAAAACTACGTTTGGGTATCGCTGGTGGTGAATGGTTGAAGATGGTTGGTAATGAAACTGCGCGCACTAACTTTGCTAATAATGTTAAGAATGTTTTGGATAAGTATAATATGGATGGGGTCGATCTTGACTTTGAATGGGCTTATTATGCTAGTGACTTAACTAATTACAGCAAAGCCATAGTAAAACTGCGCAACGTATTAGGAAAAAATGTATTTTTTACGGTTTCCTTGCATCCGGTTTCTTATAAGATAAGTAAGGAGGCGATTGCTGCCGTTGATTTTATTTCACTTCAATGTTATGGTCCTTCACCGGTTCGTTTTCCGGTAGAGAAATATTGTTCGGATATACAGATGGTATTGAAATATGGTATTCCGAAAGAGAAGCTGGTGGCAGGAGTTCCTTTTTATGGAGTGACAAAGGATAACTCGAAAAAGACTGAAGCTTATTTTAGTTTTATGCAGAATGGGCTGATTACGAGTCCGGCAGAGAATGAAGTAAATTATAAAGGAGAAGTGTATGTGTTTGACGGGCAAGATAATATCCGTATCAAGACACGTTATGCGAAAGAGCTGGGCTTGAAAGGAATGATGAGTTGGGACTTGGCTACAGATTTGCCGTTGGATAACAGCCAATCATTGCTTAAAGCCATGATTGAAGAATTGAATAAAGAGTAGAGTCGTAGACTGTAATTGTCATTTAAACGCAGATTCTCGCAAAGAACTGATAATCAAATCTGCGAGAATCTGCATTTAGTTTTTTATACTTGCTTTATCTGTTTCAGATAATCTGAGGGTGAGACACCGAATTCTTCTTTAAAGCATTGGCGGAAATAGCCTGTACTGTTCATTCCTACTTTATAGGCAATTTCAGATATATTAAACTTCCCTTCGAGCAACAGCCGTTCCGCATTCTGCATTTTCACCTTCCGGATGTATTCGTTGGTTGAAAGTCCGGTAAGTGCTTTCATTTTCCGGTAAAGAGTGGAACCGCTCATACACATCTTGTCGGAAAGATAAGTGATGTCAATCTTCTCAGAAGAGAGGTTTTCTTCGATTAAAAGAGTTATTTTCTCAATAAACTCATTATCCAGCTTGCTTAGAGCCTCGGCTATTATGATACGTTTCTCGTTCAAATCCGTCTGATTGCCCGAAACAGGCTGTGCTTGGAATTGGGTAATCAGTTTCTTTCTCGATTCGAGTAGATTATTGATTCGGCTGCGCAAAAGAGAAGCGCTGAACGGTTTTGTCAGGTAAGAGTCAGCGCCTACTTCATAACCTTCTTCTTTGTCCTGTAGCGAATCTTTGGCTGTCAGCAGAATAATAGGAATATGGCTGGTACGTACATCCTCCTTTAACTGTCGGCATAGGGTAATACCATCCATTACAGGCATCATAATATCGCTGACAATGATATCCGGGATGTGGCTGAGCGCCTGTTGTTTTCCTTCTTCTCCATTATCGGCTGTGATTACCTCAAAAGAGTCGGAGAAGGATTCGGCAATGTATTTCTGTATTTCTTCATTATCTTCTACAATCAGTAAGATCGGTTTGCCATTGTCTACTGTAGGTTCTGAAGTGTTTTCGGAGGTCATTGCTTGGGCAGTATCCTCTTTTGCCGCAGGTTCGGTAGAGTCGGTGTGCAAGGCGTTGGGATAGATATTATCCGTCAAGAGGCTGATGTAGAAAGTGCTGCCTTCGTTTTGCACACTTTCTGCACGGATTTCTCCTTCATGCAGCTCTACGAGATTCTTTACCAAAGCCAGACCAATACCGGTTCCTGATGCCTGATGTTTGCCGCTTTCCTGATAGTAACGGTCGAAAATATGTGGCAGTGCTTCGGCGGAAATTCCGTATCCCGTGTCGCTTACTTTAATTTCCGTATATGCCACCTCATTGCGTACGCTCTGATACAGGCTTAGGGTAATACATCCTTGTTCCGTATATTTGATGGCATTGGAAATCAGATTGTCCAATACGATGGTGACGATTTCCTTGTCAAAGAAAAGAAGCATTTCTTCTTTTTCTATCTGAATTCGGAAATCAATCTTTGTCTTTTGATTCAGTTCTTTGTATTTGAGACCTATTTCATAGATCAAAGGGGCGATGTTGCCTTTGCAGACACACAGCCTTTTGTTTTGTGTCTCTGTCTTTCTGAACTCCAATATCTGATTGATGAGGTTGAGCAGGCGTAATGCACTTTGGTGGATGACCGACAATTTCTGAGCTTGTTTTACCGGGAGTGAGGTATCCTTTTGCATATCCTCCAGCGGACCGAGAATCAAGGTTAGCGGTGTACGCAGTTCGTGTGTGATGTTGGTATAGAAACGCAGGCGTTCCTGATTTAATTCTTGTTCTTGTTCGTGATTCTTCTTTTCCAATGTGTAAAGGCTTTCCAAATCCAGCTTTTTCTTATATGCGTGAAGGATGAGATATACAATGCCGGCAGATATCAGGACATAGATAAGCTTTGCCCACCAGGTGAGCCAAAGGGGCGGGTTAATCCGGATAGTCAGGGAGGTGGCTTCTTCCGGCCATTCCTGGTTGTGAATGCGCGCTTTGATAAGAAACTCATATTTTCCGGGAGGAATGTTACGGAATGTCACGCTATTGTTTTCATTGACTGTGTACCACGAATTTTCTAGTCCTTTCAGCATATACACATATTCCACTTGATTGACCAGAGAGTAGTTTTGTACGTTGAATGTCAGCCCGAAGCTGTTTTGTGCATGGGTCAGTTCAACCTGTTCTCCTTTGGATACATTGATGAACAGGTCATTATTTTCGGGATTGCTCAACCGTCCCAGTACTTTCATTTCAGTGATGATAGCCGACGGATTGGCTTGGTCGTTCATGGTGATATCCGGATCGAAACAACATACTCCGTTGATTGAGCCGAAATAAATCAGTCCGTTCTTGTTTTGCGTTACGCAGCCGCTTGAGAAACTGCCTGCCGGGACATCGTCCGAATGACCGTAATTGTAGAAGCAGTTTTTATCCGTGACGTAACAACTGATTCCTTTATTATTACTGAACCAGATATTACCTTTCTTATCTTCCGTTATGGCACAAATATTGGTATTGAGTAAGCCATCTTTCCGTTGGTAAGTTTTATAGGTCAGTGCGTCGGTTGACGGGAAGCATACCAGTCCTTCTCCTGTCCCCACCCACATTCTTTTCAGTCTGTCTTGTATGATCTGGTTGATGGTGTTGGAGCAGAAACCTTCCCTTTGTACGAAGGTTTGAATCAATTGCAGGTCCGGACTGTATACTCCAAGTCCGTCTCCGAAAGTACCGATCCAGAACCGGCCTTTCTCATCCTGTGCGATGGCACGTACAAAGTTACTGTGCAATTCGCTGTTTCCCGTATGATAATGCCGGATGATTTCCATGTTCAGAGGATTCAGTACGATGATTCCTCCACTGTATCCTACCCAGATATTATGTCGGGAGTCTTCGTAGATTGTACGGACATCCTGATTGGATTGTCCCATCAGAGAGATGGAACGGAAAGTTCTGTTGCGGCTGTCATAGTAACTGATTCCTCCTTGGAAAGAACCGAACCATAAGTTGCCTTTCGAGTCTTGCAGGGAAGTGAGTATAAAGTTTGAAGGAATTTCTCCGGTTTCTTTTTTATAGATAGCGGTGCGCTTGTCTCCTTCAAATACATTGACTCCTCCTCCGTCCGTACCGATCCACACCCGTCCTTGTCTGTCTGTGCAAAGACTGCTTGCCACTTTGTTGTTCAGGCTGTTCTCATTGCCGGGGATGGGAGAGTAGCTCAATGTTGTGAATAAAGGAGGTGTACTGCTGATGAAATTGATTCCTCCTCCCCACGTCCCTATCCAGATATTGTCAAAAGAATCTTGGAATATGCATCGGGCACTTGCATTGGAGAGACTTCGGTTATCATCTCCTTCTTGTATATATTCGAGGGAGATCTGGTCCGGTGAAAGAAACATACTTTGCTTTAGATCCAGTATGGTAATGCCATTCAGCTCGGAGGCTATCCATAGTTTGCTGTCATTTAGTTGTTTGATGGCGAGTATGCGGTTACATAAGGCTTCGTGCTTGTCGTTTTTGTTATTCTTGAAGGTGATAAAGTTGCTATCGGCAGCGTTGAAGAGAGCCAGTCCTTTGTCTGTTCCCAGCCAGATATTTCCGTTTGTGTCTTTGGTGAGACATCGTACATCATTTCCGGGCAGGCTCATCGGATTATCCGGCTCGTGTCGGAAGTTTTTCACACTTTTGTCTTTCAGCGAGAGAATGCTGAAACCCCCGCTAACATGGCCGATATATAAATTCCCGTCTCCTCCGTCCAACACGGTCCATGTTTGTTCGTCGGGCAATCCGGGAATCGTGTTTTTATTGTAATGGGTAAATTGTCCGCTGTTGATGTCGAGATATTCTATACCTCTATAATAGGTGCTGATCCACAGACCGTCTGCACTTTGGGTAGAAGGGGCGATATCCGTTACATCATTGGTAATCAGACTATGCGGATCCTCCGGATTGTGCAGATAGGGGATGAATACCTGTTTGTCATAGTTATAGGCATTTAATCCGTCACGCTGGGTAGCTATCCATATCACAGGACGTTTAGTGTCGGCATACACCCGGTTAAGCTCATTGCCGGTGATTCCCTGACTGTTTTGTGACGGGTCATTTTTATAATAGGTGATGAAACGGGTTCCATCGAACTTGTTAAGCCCTTCTTCCGTAGCAAACCATAGAAAACCTTGTTTATCTTGTGTAATGCTGACTACATAATTATTAGACAGTCCTTGTTCGATTCCCAACCGCTTTACGGAATAAGTTTGTGCTGCCGACTGGAAGATGGACAGCAAGGACAAGATTAAAATGGAAGCAATGTGTTTTTTCATAACTCGTGCCTATTCGTTTCATTTACAGGTTCAAAAATAGAAATAAATATTTTATTTAGAGTATGTAAATCGTGCATTGCACGATTTATGTAGCTTCTCTGCATGATTTTTATCGGTTGTATGTATCTTATTCACTTATATTTGCATTGTGAAAGCAGACGATTGGTTCTGTCTTTCACGATAAACCGATAAGTTTTAATCATTAAATACTATTATTATGAGAGCAAAATTCTTGCATGGTGCAGCGTTATGGACTTTTCTTTTTGCTGCAACGTTGACTACCGGGTGTAGTGACGATAATGACTACAAAGATGTAGACGGGCAGAAGCCAGTTGTAGAGTTGATTGCCGATCATATCCATGTTGATCCGGGCAGTGAGTTAACGTTGACTGCTACCATTACTGATGCAGATGGTATTCGTTCTATCAGATTACAAAATGCTGAACTTTATTTAGATAAAACTATTGATTTACTTAGCATTTATGGTGAACCATTATATTCTTATGAATTAGAATATGCTATTACTCTTTCTGAAAAACTGCCGAGAATGGCTGATTATCCGATTATAGTTACTATTACAGACGTAGGAGGGCGTTCAGTTGAACATACCATTATGGTTTCAACGGATAATGATTCGGAAAAACCGACAATCAAATTTGCAGCAGAGGGTGAGTTCACAACTTTGACAGCGGAGGATGGAACCGTTCCGTTCCACTTTATAGTAGAGGATGAACAGGCCTTAGATTATGTAGAAGTAAGTATTCCGTCCTTGGAGTTGGTTGAGAAAGTAGATGCGGA
>OGFW01002126.1_pt1 | contig 13069 bp, 13 predicted proteins | sample 1570991 | NCBI WGS metagenome assembly OGFW01 (sample SAMEA2582074, study PRJEB24529) | metagenome | biome: Human gut stool | place: China | collected 2011
TCGCTCTGGGTGCCGGTCTCGGCGTTTGGGGTGCCATCAACCTGCTGGAAGGTTACGGTAACGACAACCCCGGCTCCAAGTCGCAGGGCATGAAACAGCTCATGGCCGGGGGCGGTGTCGCATTGGTCGGCATCACCCTCATCCCCCTGCTGAGCGGGCTGTTCGGCTAAATCCTGTGGGCGGCGTTTGCCGCCCTTACATACGCAATGGCTTCATCTCTCGCCGCAGATCGCGGTACTATTATAATAAGGAGGCACACTGCGCCAAATATCAACCAATTATTGAAAGGAAGTGCATCTATGGAATTTCTGACCCATCTTATTTTCATCTTGAATCTGCTCAAGAACCTTATCAACCATTTCAGCTAAGGCGGTGACGCTGAGTGGAAACTGTTCTCAAAGCCATAGGCGATTGGCTTAAATCGCTCCTGACCGCTGGCATCATGTCAAATCTTAGCGGTTTGTTCGATGCAGTCAACGAACAGGTCGGTGACATTGCGCAGCAGGTCGGCACTCGACCATCTGCCTTTGAACCGCGCGTTTTTGCGATGATCGAATCGCTGTCCCGGAATGTGGTGCTGCCGATTGCCGGAATCATCCTGACCTTTATCGCCTGTTACGAACTGATCGAGATGATTACCCAGCACAACAACATGGCACAGTTTGAACCTGCGCTCATCATGCGCTGGGTTTTCAAGACGGCGATTTCCGTCTGGTTTATCAGCAACACGTTTGATATTGTGATGGCGGTATTCGACCTGACCCAGAAAGTCGTGGCAGATTCCAGCGGCATCATCGCTGGCAATACCAGAGTGAACGATATAGGACTTTCCATGCTGGAAGCCAGTCTGATGCAGATGGAAGTCGGTCCATTGTTCGGATTATTCCTGCAATCGTTCTTTATCGGCATCACCATGAGGATTTTGAGCATCATTATCTTCGTCATTGTATACGGGCGCATGATCGAGATCTACTGCATGGTAAGCCTTGCACCTATTCCAATGGCAACATGGGGCAACCATGAACAGTCGCACATGGGGCAGAATTACCTGAAATGTCTGTTTGCGCTGGGATTTCAGGGCTTTCTTATTCTCATCTGTGTGGCAATTTATGCCGTGCTGATTCAGAGCATTGCCATTTCCGGCGATGCAATCAATTCCATTTGGAGCATTGTTGGCTACACTGTCCTGCTTTGTTTCAGCCTGTTCAAAACCAGCTCTGTGACAAAATCTGTTCTCGGCGCACACTAAGGAGGTGCTTTCTTGGCGGCGTATATCTCAGTCCCTCGTGATTTAACCAAAGTTAAATCCAAAATCGCATTCAACCTGACGAAGCGGCAGCTTATCTGCTTCGGTTCGGCGGCACTGATCGGAGTGCCGCTTTTCTTTTTGCTCCGGGAAAGCGGCGGCAACACGGCGGCGACCCTCGGCATGATGGCGGTGATGTTGCCCGCCTTTTTCCTCGGAATGTACGAGAAAAACGGTCAGCCGATGGAAAAGCTGCTGTCGCACTATCTTCAGGCACGGTTTCTGCGCCCGAAGATTCGACCGTACAAGACCAACAACTACTATGCAATTCTGATGAGAGGAGGCGCAGCCCATGATTCCGTTCTGGAAAAAGAATAAGGATGGCGGCAAGAAGAAGCCGCCCAAGGCAGATGTTCCCAAAACTGCGCAGCAGTCCATCCCGATGCAGCGGATGTTTGAGGATGGCACTTGTCGGGTTAAGGCGAACTACTACACCCGGACGATTGCCTATCAGGACATCAATTACCAGTTGGCACAGCAGGAAGATAAGACTGCAATTTTCGAGGAATGGTGCAGCTTTCTGAACTTCTTCGATTCCAGCATTAAGTTCGAGTTGTCTTTCGTCAACATGGCAACGGATAGCACCGAGTTTGAAAAAAGCATCCGCATCCCATTCCAGCGGGATGGGTTTGATGATGTTCGTGCCGAGTATTCGCAAATGCTGCGTCAGCAGCTTGCCAAAGGCAATAATGGCTTGACCAAAAGCAAATTCATCACCTTTGGCGTGGAGGGCGAGAGTATGCGGCAGGTCAAGACCCGCCTCGACCACATCCAGAATGATTTGCTCAACAACTTTCACCGGCTGGGTGTGCTGGCGCGGCCGCTGAACGGTGCCGAGCGGCTCAAACTGATGCATGATATGTTCAACATGGACGGTTCTTCCAAGTTCCGTTTTGATTGGAACGACCTTGTGAAAAGCGGGCTTTCGGTGAAAGATGCCATTGCACCTACGGCGTTTGCCTTTAAGAACAGCCGCACATTCCAAATGGGCGGCATCTACTGCGCCGCCAGCTTTCTGAGCATCACGGCATCCGACATCAGCGACCAGCTTTTGAAGGATTTTCTGGACATGGATTCCAGCCAGATTGTCACCATGCACATCCAGTCCGTTGACCAGAACCGTGCCATCAAGACGGTGAAGCGCACCATCACCGAACTGGACCGCAGCAAGATCGAGGAGCAGAAGAAAGCTATCCGTGCCGGATATGATATTGACATCATTCCGTCCGATTTGGCAACTTACGGACGGGATGCGAAAGCCCTGCTGATGCCAGAGGATCAACGGCTTATACTTGCCGCCGATCAAAGACAGGGTTGCCTCAACTGGGCAGTTGAATTGATTTTTTTCACATTTCATAAAATGGCTCTCCTTTCCCGCAAGGTGCTATCTTTTTGGGAAGTATCTTCCGAAAAAGTGCATTCTTGCGGTTTTGTGTTCTAGTGCTACAATTAGGTCAATGGTTGATTTGATATGCTCAAAATAAAAATACTGAAAGGACTATATATTATGGATTTTATCACGATTGCAAAGCAGCGTATGTCGGTACGCGATTACAAGGAAACGAAGGTAGAGCCTGAGAAGCTGGGGCAGATTCTGGAGGCTGCTCATGTGGCTCCGACCGCTGCCAACCTTCAGCCGATTCGCCTGATTGCCGTTCAGAGCGAGGAAGGTCTTGCGAAGATCAGTAAAGCGGCCAATATCTACGGTGCGCCCCTGGCTATTATTGTTTGCGCCGATCACGATAAGGCGTGGGTACGGCCTTTCGATCAGAAGCAGACCGGTGACATTGACGCCTCCATCCTGACCGACCACATGATGCTCCAGGCCACAGAGCTGGGCCTTGGAACGGTGTGGGTATGCTATTTCAAGCCCGATGTTCTGCGCAAGGAATTTGACCTCCCGGCCAACCTGGAGCCGGTCAACATTCTGGTTGTCGGCTATTCCGATGAAGGAACCGGCGACCCCAATCGCTTCAATAAGCAGCGCATCCCGATGAGCCAGCTGGTTTCCTACGAAACGCTGTAATTGAATACCCGCGCAGCCCCTGCAAAACAGCACAGGGGCTGCGTTTTTATCTTTCTGAAATATGAGCGTAGGTTTCTTCAAGAATCCACCGAATATGTTCATCCTGCAAGGAATAGATCACGTTTTTCCCAGCCTTGCGTGATTGCACTAACCGGACAATCCGAAGCGCACGAAGCTGGTGGGATATGGCCGATTCTGTGACCTCCATCTTTTGTGCCAGTTCGCTGACGCAGGAATCTTTCTGCATCAGATACCAAAGTATCCGCATCCGTGTGTAATCGCCCATCGCTTTGTGAAGCTCGGTTAATTGTTCCAATTCGCCGGGGCTTGGAACAGAAAAAGTTGTTTGCGCTGTTTCGTTCATGTATTTTTCTCCAATCTATAATGAAGCTGTTTGACAGACAAGAATTATGTCAGTATCATAGTCATAGGAAGGAGCTGATTTTTATGCCGCATTACAATCTACCCCATAACCACGGACAGAATATTGAAAAAGTCTTAAATAAGATGCCCTCTGCAGAAGGGTTTAAAGATATATCATTTTTATTTCAGCAGCTTGGCGATCCGACCCGGCTGCGGATTCTGTGGCTGCTGTGCCATTGTGAAGAATGTGTATGCAATCTCGCGTCGGCTGTGGATATGAGCGCCCCTGCTGTCACATCATCTGCGGATATTAAAAAAGAGCGGGATCATTTCAAGCCGCAGGGACGGAAAAGAAGTCTATTATTCGCTGTCGGACACGCCGCAGGCAAAGCTCCTACATCATGCCATAGATGCGTTGTTTGAAGTATCATGCCCGACTGAACAATAAGGAAATGCGCCGCAGCGTGTGAAAGTTGCGGCGCATTTCTATTGCGCTTAACCCTGATTTGTGCTGCCCGCTGGCATATCCGGCAGCTTGACCCGCATGGCGCGGATGGCATTGAGAATCGCAATAATGGAAACGCCTACATCCGCGAACACCGCCGCCCACATATTTGCATAGCCCAGCGCACCTAAAATCAGAACCAGGAATTTCACGCCCAGGGCAAACACAATATTCTGATTTGCGATGCGGATCGTCTTACGGGCGATCTTCATAACAGCGGCAATTTTGGACGGTTCATCCGTCATAAGAACCACGTCAGCAGCTTCAATGGCCGCATCGGAACCCAAGCCGCCCATAGCAATACCGACATCGGCCCGCGCCAGTACGGGAGCGTCATTGATACCATCCCCAACAAAGGCCAACATACCTTTTTCGCTTTTCTGCTTCAGCAGGCTTTCCACGCGGTCAACCTTATCAGCGGGCAGCAGTTCGGTATAAACCTGATCCAGATGAAGCTGCCCTGCGACTTTCTTTCCAACGGCGTCTGCGTCGCCGGTCAACATGACCGTTTTGCGGATACCGGCAGATTTCAGCAGCTTGATTGCGGCTGGAGCATCGGCCTTGATCTCGTCCTCAATGATGATACATCCAGCGTATTTCCCGTCACAGGCCAGATAGACCACGGTGCCGACAGCCGAGGATGGCGTGTACTTAATATGCGCTCTCTCCATCAGCTTGGTGTTTCCTGCCAGAATCGTTTTCCCATCAATCACGGCCTGTACGCCGTGACCGGCAATTTCCTGGACATCGGAAACTCGGCTGTTGTCGATTTTCTGTCCATAGGCGTTTTTAATAGAAAGAGAAATCGGGTGGTTGGAGTAGTCCTCAGCGTATGCGGCCAGCTCCAAAAGCTGCGCTTCCTTCATGCCGACAGGGTGGATCTCGCTGACCGCAAAGGAGCCTTTTGTCAGTGTGCCGGTCTTATCAAAGACCACGACCTCGGTATTTGCCAGGGCCTCCAGATAGTTGCTGCCCTTTACCAGAACACCGATCTTGGATGCGCCGCCGATGCCTCCGAAGAAACTAAGCGGAATGGAAATGACCAGCGCACAGGGGCAGGAAATCACCAGGAAGGTCAAGGCCCGGTAAATCCAAGTGCTGAATGGCTGCTGGGTAATCAGCGGCGGCAGGATCGCCAGCGCCAGAGCAGCAAATACCACTACCGGGGTATAATACCTGGCAAAGCGTGTGATGAAATTCTCAATACGGCCCTTCTTATCGCTTGCGTTTTCCACAAGGTCAAGGATTTTGGCTACGGTGGATTCCCCAAATTCTTTTGTGGTCTGAATGTTCAGGATGCCGGTCTGGTTGATACAGCCGCTGATGACCTCCATTCCCGGCTCCACCTCGCGGGGCATGGATTCTCCGGTCAGGGCCGAAGTGTCCAGGGTGGAAAAGCCTTTGAGAATCGTACCGTCCAGCGGGATGCGCTCTCCCGGTTTCACAACAATGGTTTCTCCGATCTGAACCTCGTCCGGGTCAACCTGAACCAGTTTTCCGTCCCTTTCGATGTTGGCATAGTCCGGGCGAATGTCCATCAGGCTTGCGATAGATTTTCTGGACTTGGACACCGCATAGGACTGGAACCATTCGCCCACCTGGTAAAACAGCATAACGGCGACACCCTCGGAATGTTCGCCCAAAATGAGTGCGCCGATGGTGGCAATCGTCATCAGGAAATTTTCGTCAAACACCTGTCCATGCAGAATGTTCGTGATTGCCTTCCAGACAATATCCCAACCGACAACCACATAGCAGACGAGAAAGACCGCCATCTCCGCCAATTCAGGGAGATGGAGCAAGCTGCCTGCAAGAAACAGCACTGCCGCCACGATAATGCGTGTGAGCAAGTGCCTTTGTTTTCGTGTCATAGTGTATTCTCCTTTCGTTGCAGCATAAAGCGTGTCACGCTTTTTCTGTCTATTGATGAAAAACACCGGCTACCTTGTGGCAGCCGGTGTCCAGCTTTTCATTACGCCTTAACAGTCACATCCGGCTCGATCTGCTTAATCAGCGTCTTTGCTTCGGCCAGAACAGCGTCAAACTGATCGTCCGGCGCTTCCAGAACCATCTTCTGACCCAGGAAGTTGACGGATACGCTGGTCACACCGTCGATCTTCTTCACGGCGCTCTGGATTTTGTCAGCACAATGGCCGCAGTCCAGGTCAAGCAGTTTAATGGTCTTTTTCATGGAGAAAGCCCCCTTTCATTTTTGTATTTGGTTGGTTTGATATGGTATGAACGATTAAAAGATTGTTTAATTGTTCATGCTGCCAGTATATTCACGAAAACCCTCAAAGTCAATGGATTTGGGAGCGGTTCTGCCCTTTGGGTTGGAAAATCTGCCGATTTGATTTCCAGCAAAAAACCTCATTTCTCTTTGGATAAAAAAAGCTCCACTTTGGAGCGGACAAAGGAGAAGCAGGATAAGTATAATGAAAAACGGTCAAAGACCTTGTGCGTAAACTTTATGTTCGGGGCTTTAGCATCTTTCCCCCAAGATGCCAAACGCCCCTTTTCATAACGGTATTTAGTTCCCTACGGGGGAGGGGTACTCGCACAAATCTTTATAAGAAAGAAGTGATGATTTTGCAAAAGGAGCAATTTGACATTACGGGTATGACTTGCTCGGCCTGCTCTACCAGAGTGGAAAAGAGCGTGGCAAAGCTACCTGGCATCAAAGAAGTATCCGTCAATCTGTTAAAAAACAGCATGGTTACTTCTTATGATGAATCCGTTTTGGATACGGCGGGAATCGTCCAGGCCGTTGAAAAGGCCGGTTATGGCGCGATTCCCAAAGCCTCCGCACAAAACAAGAGCCGGACGACCACACCGGCAGCAAAACCGGAGGTCAGTACGGCACAGGCAGAATACAAGCAGATGAAACAGCGGCTGCTGCTTTCTGCCCTTTTTACGATCCCGCTGTTTTATATTTCTATGGGTCACATGATGGGGTGGCCGCTCCCCAGCTCCTTGCTGGGGATGGAAAATGCAATCAGCTTTGCATTTACCCAATTCCTGCTGCTGATCCCGGTGGTGTTCATCAACTTCAAATATTACCGGATGGGCTTCAAGACCCTGTTCCACGGCTCGCCTAACATGGATTCGCTGATTGCGATAGGCTCCAGCGCCGCAATCGTTTATGGCATTTACGCCATTTACAAAATCGGCATTGGATTTGGTCATGGGGATATGGCTACGGTTCACAGCTTTATGATGGATTTGTATTTTGAATCCGCAGGCATGATCCTGACCCTTATCACCCTGGGTAAAACCCTGGAAGCCCGCGCAAAGGGTAAGACTTCGGATGCAATTACAAAGCTGATGAATCTGGCTCCCAAAACAGCTACCGTGGAGCGGGATGGAAAAGAGCTTCAGGTGCCTGTGGAAGAAGTGCAGTTGGGCGAAACCCTGATTGTCAAGGCCGGTGAGTCTGTGCCGGTGGATGGTATTGTCATCGAGGGCTTTTCCTCCGTTGATGAATCTGCCCTGACCGGCGAGAGCATCCCCGTGGAGAAGCATATCGGGGACAAAGTGATCGGCGCGACCACAAGTAAGTCCGGCTATTTCAAGATGCAGGCCACCAAGGTGGGCGATGATACCACGCTGGCACAGATCGTCCGGCTGGTGGATGAAGCGACCAGCTCCAAGGCCCCTATTGCGAAACTGGCTGATAAGGTCAGCGGCGTGTTTGTTCCGGTGGTTATCAGCATCGCGCTGATTGCAGTCATTGTCTGGCTGCTGTTGGGATATGGCTTTGAATTTGCCCTGTCTATCGGCATCTCCGTCCTGGTCATTTCCTGCCCCTGTGCGCTGGGCCTTGCTACGCCTACGGCCATTATGGTCGGAACCGGAAAGGGCGCAAGCAACGGTATCCTGATTAAATCGGCGGAGGCCCTGGAAACGGCCCATAGCATTGATACGGTTGTGCTGGATAAGACCGGCACAATTACTCAGGGTACGCCCGTAGTGACAAATATGCTCTGCAAAGAGGGCGTTCCACAAAAGGAGCTGCTGCAAATTGCCGCTTCGCTGGAAAAGCTGTCCGAGCATCCGCTGGCGGACGCGATTGTGGCAGAGGCCGAAAAAGCAGACCTTTCCTTCCTCCCGGTGGATGATTTCAAGCAGATTCCTGGTCAGGGCCTTGTGGGTCAGATCGGAAACGAAACGTGCCTTGCCGGAAACCGCCGACTGATGGCGGCAAATGGCATCAATGGCGGCGCACTCCTTCAGTTGGGCGAGGAAATGGCCGTTGACGGGAAAACACCTCTGTTCTTTGCCCGTGGCGGTCAGCTTATTGGTGTCATTGCCGTGGCAGATGTAGTTAAGCCCACCAGCAAGCAGGCCATAGCGGAATTGACCGGCATGGGCATTGAGGTGGTCATGCTGACCGGCGACAATGCAAAGACCGCAGAAGCGATTCGGCATCAGGTCGGCGTGGATCGTGTCGTGGCAGAGGTATTCCCCCAGGATAAGGAGAAGGAAATCCGCCGTTTGCAGAGTGCCGGGAAGAAAGTGGCAATGGTCGGTGACGGTATCAACGATGCTCCGGCCCTTGCCAGAGCGGACGTTGGTATCGCTATCGGAGCCGGAACGGATGTGGCGATTGAGTCAGCGGACATTGTTTTGATGAAAAGCGATCTGCTGGATGTGTCTACGGCAATCCAGCTTAGTAAGGCGGTTATCCGCAACATCAAGCAAAATCTGTTCTGGGCGTTTATCTACAACATCATCGGTATTCCGGTGGCGGCAGGCGTATTCTATCTTCCCTTTGCATGGAAGCTGAACCCCATGATCGGCGCTTTTGCTATGAGTTTCAGTTCGGTATTCGTGGTGTCCAATGCCCTGCGGCTGCGCTGGTTCAAAGCAAAGCATCAGGCCAATACAGAACTGGATTCAGACCCTATGTACGGACAAACAACGATTAAACAAGAACGAAAAGGAGCAATTCACATGGAAAAAGTATTGAACATCGAAGGAATGGTTTGCGGAATGTGTGTAAAACACGTTGATAAGGCTCTGCGGGACATCCAGGGCATCAAGGATGTGGATGTTTCCCTGGAGAGTAAGTCGGCCCAGGTGAAGCTTGATCAGGATGTGCCGGATGCTGTGCTGAAAGCTGCTATCGAGGACGCTGGCTATCAGCTCGTCAGTATCCAGTAACGGGCCGTTTATGAAGGCCAAGAAAGGCGATATTGTTCACAAGCTAAAAATCGCCAGAGGACAGTTAGACGGTATCCTGCAAATGGTTGAGGAAAATCGCTATTGCGTGGATATTTCCAATCAGCTTCTTGCTACGCAGGCGTTATTAAAAAGCGCCAATCAGCAGATTTTGCAAGCCCATATACGAAGCTGCGTCCGGGAGGCCCTGCAAACGGACGCTGTAAATCCAAAACTGGAAGAAGCCCTGAAATTACTGGAAAAAATGATACAGTAACAACGGGAGCGGGAAGGGCCTTATGTCCTTTCCGCTCCTAAATTCGTTTCAGATTGGATTGTAAATCCTGCGGTTGGGAGCGTACAAAGAAGCCCGGTTTTTATATACTTTAAGTGGTTAGTTAGATATGGTTAATCCAGTGAGGCGCGTCACTGGCGCGTTTTGCTGGATACCTTGTAATTAAAATAGACCAGGAGGAATAGAGTGATGAAACAGGCACTTGACACAAGAACAAAGCTCTTAACAAAAAATCCCTGGCCGCTGATGATTGAACTTAGCATCCCTGCGGTTCTTGGCATGGTGGTCGTTGGGCTTTATAACATGATGGATTCCATCTTTGTCGGCCAGATGGTTGGTGACGTGCAGATGGGAGCCATATCGGTATCCTATCCTTTAACCCTTATCAATGCCGGTTCAGCGGCAATGCTGGGCGTGGGTTCTGCATCGGTACTGTCCCGCGCTATCGGTAAGAAGGACGAGAACACAATTAAGAAGATCATGGGCAACCTGGTTGCGATGGTTCTTCTGTTGTCCGTCATCTACACTGTTGTGGGTATGGTTTTCACCCGCCAGCTTCTGTCCCTGACCGGAGCCAGCGATAACATTCTGAATTACGCTGAGAAATATCTGCGGATCGTATTCGCCGGTTCTCTGTTCGTAAACTTCTTCCAGAGCGCCAACATGGTCATCCGTGGAGAAGGCCAGCTCAAAAGGGCAATGACCATTATTGCCAGCGGCGCTATTTTGAACATTATCCTTGACCCCATTTTTATCAGCATCCTCAACCCCTACGGCATGGGCATTGAAGCGGCTGCTTATGCAACGATTTTCTCCCAGTTTGTCCAGGCTGCGATTACCCTGTGGTATTTCAAGAAGAAAAGCCCCCATGTGAAGATCGGGCGTATCCGCATTGATGGTGAGCTGCTTCCCCAGGTTCTTTCTGTCGGCATCTCTGCTCTGTTAATGCAGATTCTGACCCTGGTGCAGCAGACAGTGATTTATCGTGTGGCATCGAACTATGGCGGTGAAACCTCCCAGCTCCTTTTAGCGGCGGCGCTCCGGTTCTGGAATTTCTCTTTTGTACCTCTATGGGGTATCAGCCAGGGATTCCAGCCTGCCGCCGGTACAAACTACGGTGCGAAAGACTATGACCGGGTAAAGACGCTGACCAGAGTTTTCATTATCGCCGCAACGCTGCTGTCGCTGGTGTTCTATATCCCCGCCGAGCTGTTCCCGGAAAAGATTTTGTCCATGTTCCTGACAACGCCGGGTATCGCCGCATCAGGTGCGACAAACTTCCGTATCATGTTCAGCACCTATATCCTGCAAGGCAGCTTTATGATCGCCGTGACCCTGTTCCAGTCTTTGGGTAAAGCGAAAAAGGCCACCTGGCTTGTGCTGTTCCGTCAGATCATTCTTTTTATCCCGCTCTGCGTGGTTCTGCCGATGATCGGCGGCATGGGTATTCGCGGCGTGTGGCTGGCGATTGCGCTGACCGATGCGATTCTGGTTGCTATTATCGCGTTCATGGTGGCTTATGAGTTCCGCAAACTGCCTGCGACTTCTTCCGTGAATCGGTAAGGAGGATCGCTTATGACGCTTAAAAAGTTTTTTGGTTCAGCGGCCATTATTTCAATAATCGGCGTTGCACTTTGGATATGCAAAAAATTGAAAACTTGCCGTCAATGATCTGTGCGGAATAAAGACATTGCAGCAAATCACCCCAACATAAGGCCGGTGCTTTTCCATTTGGAGAGCATCGGCTTTTTCTCCGTTTGCACAGTTGTCAGGAATGTAATATAATCTAATTTGACTTCTGATTGGATTGCAAATCCTGCCGATTGGAGCGACATAAAATGAGGAAAGACTATATAATAAAAGATGCCAGGAGAATCCTGGCAGAACAAATAAGAGATAACGGAAGGAATACTATGAACGAAAACCCTATTACCAACGCTACGGGGTTGTCTGCGGTTATTCCAAAAGATAATGATGGATACTGTACCGTCTATAAATTGGACTGTGCGGATGGCCTGGGCCTTATGACAGTCTATCAGGTCTACCCTGGGATTCAGCTTATTTACAATGATTTCGAGGCAACGAGCTGTTATTGGGACGGAAATATTGGCAAGAACGTCCTGGAGATCAATCATTGCCGGGAGGGACGGGAAGGGAGCGTATTGCAAAGCGGCTCCTGCCTGTATCTCGGAGAAGGCGATCTCTCCATTCATACAATGGATAACTGTGCGTCTGAAATGTCTTTCCCGTTGAAACATTACCGTGGGATCTCGGTGGTGCTTGACCTGGAACTGGTTTCTGAAAATCCGCCGGGAATCCTCACGGAAAGCGGTATTGATATTGCAGATTTCAAAAACAAATTCTGTGCCGATGGCTCATGTTTTGTCATGCGGGCAAAAGACGATATTGAACATATCTTTTCTGAACTTTATTCCGTACCGGATCGCTTTCAAAAGCCATACTTCATGCTGAAGGTGCAGGAGCTGCTCTTGTTTTTGTGCATGGTGAATGTAAAGCAGGAAAAGCAGCGGGAGTTATATACTTCTCCCCAGGTGGAGATTGTGCGCCAAATTCATAAGCGGCTGATCTCTAATTTGCATGAGCGGCTGACGATTGAGGAGCTTTCCAAAGAATATCATATCAATACAGCCACGCTAAAAGATACATTCAAGGGGGTCTATGGTCAGCCCATTGGAACCTATATGAAAACGTATCGCATGAAACAGGCTGCTGCTCTGCTTCGCCAGACACAGGAAACCATCGCTGAAATTGCCAATCAGGTCGGATACGAAAATCAGAGTAAGTTTGCAACGGCTTTTCGGGATGTCTTTAAGATTGCACCGGCTGAATACCGGAAACAGAATAGTGGCGACTGATTGCCCAAGAAGAAATGCTTATACCTATTGCCATAGGTTAAAATAAAACCAGCAGAAACAAGTTCCTTCTTGTCCTGCTGGTTTATTCATAATCTTGCGGATTAGAGGCTTTGTAGTGCCGGCTGATAAACTGCTCTGCCATACAATCCAGCGTTTTTAAGATGATTTGTCGTTTTTCCTCGGTGCAGGCCAGGAATTTTCCCATAAAATACTGTACCTGCTTTTCCTGTTCCGAAGCGCCAGGATAAAACAACTCATCAGCGAAAATGCCTAATCGCCTGATAAAGGATGCCAATACATCGAAAGACGGATTTTTCCGGCCCTTTTCAATGTCCTGGAGATAGCGAAGCCCTCTGCCGGTCTGATCCGCAAGCTCTTGTTGGGTCAGCCCACATTTTTCTCTTGCTTCTTTAATTCGCTGTCCCAGATGTAAAAATATATCCTCCGGCATGATTGCTCACCTCAACTACATTCTATCGCGCGTAGCAGAAATGATTGTGGGATTTCCCGGCTTTGAGATTTCCTTAGCTCTAAAAGC
>OGFW01002132.1_pt1 | contig 13029 bp, 9 predicted proteins | sample 1570991 | NCBI WGS metagenome assembly OGFW01 (sample SAMEA2582074, study PRJEB24529) | metagenome | biome: Human gut stool | place: China | collected 2011
CTGCTTGTCCACACTGTATACTAAAAGATCATCCACTGCCTTTGCGTTGGAAAAATCAATGATCACATCCGCTGCCACATCGCACACAGAAATATTCGGGAATACCGGATAATCGTTCTTAATGCCATCGTAAAGGTCGATTCCTGCCACGATTTCAATATCTGCATCTTCCTTACAGATTCCGGTAATCACCTGTCCCATTTTTCCGTTACATCCACTCATAATTGCTCTTATCATATTGTTTTTTCCTCTCTTTTCTATGTTTAAAGCAACACCGGAAACGCTGCCCCCAACATTTCCGGTGTTTTTATCAATCTGGCTGTCTGATGTTTTTATCACTTACGCCAGCTTAATCCCATAATTCTTCATTACTTCCGCAAGTTTTGCTACATTTGCATCTGTCATCTCTGTGAGCGGGGAACGAAGCGGTCCTGCTTCCATACCCATCAGATTCAGTGCTTTCTTGACCGGTATCGGGTTAACCTCTGAAAACAGTGCCTCAATGAGCGGCTGTGCCTTTACCTGGATCTCCATTGCTTTTTTCGTATCGCCATCAAAGAATGCCATACACATATCATGTACATCTTTCGGTGCAACATTTGACCATACGGAGATCACTCCGATCGCTCCGATGGACATAAGCGGTACCACGATTCCATCCTCACCGGAATACAAATCAAGTTTTCCGTCCGTTAAATACATTGCTTTTGCTGCCTGTGCAACGTTTCCGGTTGCTTCTTTGATCGCAACGATGTTCTCCACATCACGATACAATGTTGCGGCTGTCTCTGGAAGAATATTGCATCCGGTACGGCTTGGCACATTGTACATAATAATAGGAAGTTTTACAGAATTTGCAATCTCTGTGTAGTAGCGGATCAGACCGCCCTGTGTTGCCTTATTATAATATGGAGTTACACAGAGCAGTCCGTCCACGCCGGCTTTTTCCGCTTCTTCCGAAAGGTGGATTGCCTCTCTTGTACAGTTTGAACCGGTTCCTGCAACGACTGGGATACGGTGTTTTACAAATTTAACAGCAGCTTTGATCACCTCTGCATGCTCTTCTGTTGTCAGCGTAGAACTCTCACCTGTTGTACCTGCGATGATGATACAGTCCGTTCCCTGATTGATCTGATACTCGATCATCTGCTCTAATCTGTCATAATTTACTTCCTCATTGTTTTTCATTGGTGTTACGATCGCCACACCGGCTCCTTTAAAAATAGACATACTAACAATCCTCCTGCTTCCTGTATTATGATACGTTAGGATACACTGCTTTGTGCACACGGTATTTTATTTATTCATAGGACATAATTTCCCTTTGAATTAAAAAAACCGACTCTGATGAGCCGGTTCGTAAATTCTAATCATATGTATTACTCAGTATATGTCGAATCCGATAGCGCCCCATCTTTCTGCTTTACAGCTTAAGATGACAGTCATAAGGCTCTTTACCTTATGCCCAGGAACATATCTGCAGCAAATATACTCCTTCGGCGTCCTTTCCTTTCATTTTCCATCCACTGTCTCTGCCACATCCGTAAAAACTACTCTTAAAGCACGCAACCTCTATCAAGCAATATGTATCTTTTAGCAATCATAGCACCATCTATTTCTACTGTCAATCCAATTCCTCTAAAAAATCAATTTTGCTGACGGACACCTCATAGGCGACTCTCTTTTCCGTCTGCGTCTCCGACAGTTTTTTAACATATTCCCTGCTCTGTATCCTGCCCCAGATCTGCACATGTCCGCCTACATCAAATCCGGATGCAAATCTCGCATTTCTGCCCCAGCAGATACATGGGATATAATCTGATTTTCCGTAGGAGCGGTTGACTGCGATCAAAAGATCTGCGATCTCTCTTCCAAGCGGCGTTTTCCGGTAAATCGGTTCCTTACATACATAACCATCCAGAAAGATCTGGTTGCTTTTCACGTCATCATCGATCTCATCTAAAAATTCCAGTTCTCTCACGAACACAGAAAGCACCAGCCTGTTTTTCTTTTCCTCGTGCCTGTTAAATGAACGGAACTGCCCTGTCACATAAATATTCTGTCCGACCATATCTTCATTGACATCAATCAGCCGCTCTGAAACCATAAGTGGTATATAATCCATATAATTGCTGAGACGGTTGACTGCCACATCGACCATATAAAATCCCTCTCCGTACACTTCGTGACTGAACCGGAAATCTGATACGATCTCCCCCACGATTGACACCTGGTTGTTTTCAAACATTTTATCTGCCATGAATTTTCTCCCTTCCTTACGGCCATACACCTGTATTTTTTGTACTTTTTTTACCGTTTCTTTCTCGTATGACCTGCCTGACATATTATTTTTACCATGTATCACATTCAAATTTTCATGGAACATGTCGATAAGAAAACGAATGTAATGACAACTTTTGTCAGGTTTTTGTTGAAAAAAATCTTGCAGAATCCCATAAATATGATAAAATGTATAGGTTGGTTTTTTAACCTTATGTTACAGTTAATTCATTTCACACAGGAAAGAGAGATTTTGTATATGAAAATGAAACGTGAAGATGTCCGTAATATTGCCATTATCGCACACGTTGACCATGGTAAGACAACACTGGTCGATGAGCTGTTAAAGCAGAGCGGCGTATTCCGCGCGAATCAGGAAGTTCAGGAACGTGTCATGGACTCTAATGATATCGAGAGAGAACGTGGTATCACGATCCTTTCAAAAAACACTGCCATTACCTATAAAGGCGTAAAGATCAATGTCATTGATACTCCTGGTCATGCAGACTTCGGTGGTGAGGTTGAGCGTGTCCTTAAAATGGTAAACGGTGTTATTCTTGTCGTTGACGCATTCGAGGGTGTTATGCCTCAGACGAAATTCGTACTGATGAAAGCGTTAGAGCTTTCTCTTCCGGTTATCGTATGTTTAAATAAAGTAGACCGTCCGGAAGCCCGCCCGAACGAAGTTGTCGATGAAGTGCTTGAATTATTCATGGACTTAGATGCTTCCGACGAACAATTAGACTGTCCATTCCTTTTTGCATCCGCAAGAGACGGTTACGCAGTACGCGAGATCGGTGATCTTGTAAATAACAAAAAAGATATGACACCTCTGTTTGAGACGATCATTGATTATATTCCTGCTCCGGAGGGTGACCCGGATGCAAACACACAGGTACTCATCAGTACGATCGATTACAATGAGTACGTTGGACGTATCGGTATCGGTAAAGTCGACAACGGCTGCTTAAAGGTAAATCAGGAAGCTGTTGTAGTAAACCATCATGAATCGGACAAACAGAAAAAAGTCCGCATCAGCAAATTATATGAATTTGACGGTTTAAATAAAGTAGATGTTGCAGAGGCAAAAATCGGATCGATCGTTGCGATTTCCGGTATCGCTGATATCCATATCGGAGATACGATCTGTGCTCCGGAAAATCCGGTTGCGATCCCGTTCCAGAAAATTTCCGAGCCGACACTTTCCATGAACTTTATGGTAAATGACAGTCCGCTCGCCGGACAGGAAGGAAAATTCATCACTTCCCGTCATTTAAGAGACCGTCTGTTCAAAGAGTTAAATACCGATGTTTCTCTGCGGGTAGAGGAAACAGAGAGCCCGGACTGCTACAAAGTATCCGGCCGTGGTGAGCTTCACTTATCCGTATTAGTTGAGAACATGCGCCGTGAAGGATATGAATTTGCAGTCAGCAAGGCTGAGGTTTTATATCACACAGACGAAAATGGTAAAAAGACAGAGCCTATGGAGATCGCTTATGTCGATGTTCCGGATGAATTTACCGGTACAGTTATCGATAAGTTAAGCCAGCGTAAAGGTGAGCTTGTCAACATGAAACCGATCACCGGTGGTTATACCCGTCTTGAGTTTAACATTCCATCCCGCGGTCTCATCGGTTACCGTGGAGATTTCATGACTGATACAAAGGGAAATGGTATCATCAATACTATTTTCAATGGCTATGCTCCATACCGTGGAGAGATCGCTTACCGTAAACTTGGTTCCCTGATCGCATTTGAGTCCGGTGAATCTGTAACCTATGGTCTTTTCTCCGCCCAGGACCGTGGTACCTTATTTATCGGACCGGGTGAAAAAGTTTATGCCGGAATGGTAATCGGTTCCTGTGCAAGAGCCGAGGATATCGAACTTAACGTTTGTAAAAAGAAACATCTTACAAACACACGTTCTTCTTCCGCTGACGAGGCTCTGACATTGGTTCCTCCAAAAGTTTTAAGTTTAGAGCAGGCACTTGATTTTATTGATGTCGATGAGCTTCTCGAAGTAACACCGGAGAGTCTTCGTATCCGTAAACGTATCTTAGACCCGACACTTCGTAAACGTGCTAATATGAAAAAATAGTCATTCTACTATCATGAATAACAAAAAAGATGATCCGCACTGTCACAGTTACGGATCATCTTTTTTCATTCCGGCATCATAAAATGCCCTGCTGTTCTTTCCGTTTTTCTTTACCTCATACATAGCATGATCTGCCGCCGCGATCACTTCTGTACTGTTCTTTCCATCTTTCGGATACATCGCGATTCCAATACTCGATGCCAGATACTGCTCCCCACCGGCAATCTGATATGGTATTTTAAATGTATCTAAAATCTTCATCGCATAGGAATCTATGACTTCTGTCTGACCGCTTGCCACAATCGCAACAAATTCATCCCCCGCCAGCCTGTAAACCTCAAATACATCATCTACAAGTGTACCAGCACGCACTGCCATTTCCTTAAGTACCGCATCCCCTTCATTGTGTCCGTAGACATCATTGATCCGCTTAAAATTATCCATATCGAACATGATCAGCCCAAACGGTTCTTTCTCCCTAATCCGGTACTGTAAATCTTCCATAAACACGCGACGGTTTAAAAGCGATGTCAGTGCATCATAACGCGCCATAAAATTTAACTTTTTATTGAGTGAACTGATTGTTTCATTTACCTTTCTTTTATGCATATTATCCCGCACAAGCCAGATAATGGATAAAAGCAGTATCACACCAATCACAGATGTAACACGGATTACTTTTCCATATTGTTCCATAAATGTCTCTTTATGATTGATAATTTTTGCATTATCCGGCAGCATACTGCGTGATATATCAAAGCGCTTCATAACATTTTCATCAAAACAGTATATCATCGGTGAGTCCTGCACCACAGCCATACTTTCACAGACTCCGCCATCCAGAATTTTTGATGCCATCTGCCCGGCAATCTCTCCCATCTTTTCATGTGAGACGATCTTTCCGCCAAGCAATCCCTGTCCCATACCGATTGCAATTCCGGAAAACACCGGAATACGGGCACGGCTGCTTAACATCTGCACAGATTCTGCTGATGCATATACATTTCCATCCTTATCATTACTGCACAAAATATATAACAGAATCGAGCTTTGATCCAAAGACTCTACACGCCCGATCAGATCTTTTTGTGAAAGTTCTGATGCATTAATATCATGAAATTCCAGATCAGGAAAAGAATCCTGACAGGAATAAAATTCTTTTCTTGCACTGAGTCCTGTTACTGTATTATCAACAATTGCCACGATACGCGTAGCCTGGGGACATATTTTTTTTGCAAGGTTTATGGTATCTTCATAGGTCTGGTTTTCTATCACACCTGTAACATCCGGTTCCTGATTCAGCTCCAATGCTTTTTCTGAATTATTGACACCCTCAAAAACAATCGGCGTATCTCCAAATAATTTTTTTCGATACGCAAGTGCAAAATTAAACGCGGCATCATCTCCCACTATAACCACATCATAAGCCGGAACCTGACTCAGATAATAACTCAGGCTTTTGTAAAACAGATGTACATTTTCCGCTGTATCAACGTTTTTTGTATCCATAAACTTATAGTCAATCGTCACTTCATCCCCAAGTGCCCGCCTGATTCCCTCAATCTGTTGCGGAATCGTCTCCCATGCATAGGAATAAGAACTGATAAACAACACACGTCCCCGCTCTTTTTCTTTTGCATGAACCGGAGAACTTATGCCTGAACACAGCAGCACAAAAAGAATCGCTGCTATCATGCAGCTTTTTTTTATTTTATTTTTTTTCATTTGTATCCCCCATTTTGTGCAGCATCTCTTTTTTTTTATAATTTTATGTTCCGCCCGGCAATACTCCGCAATCTCGTAATGCCTGCTTTCTTTAAACTTACTCTAAATTTTCCACCCAATTATGAAAAAAGTCAATACAATATGTCATTTTCATCAAAAAATTACCTATTTTTATTATTTTTTCTTTCACTTTGCACATTTTCACCCTGTGTAATTTCTTTCATATCAAAAGTCCGTTTCCATTCCTTTGTGCCTTCCACTTTATGTACCTCGGAACGGTTTTTATACAAAAAACGCGTCAGATTATAACAGTCCACCCATATCTCATGACCATTCTCTCTCCACTCCTCATCAAAGATCAGTTCTAATCCATAATGAAGATGCACGGTATCGATATTGTTAACATTTTCCTTTGTACTGTAGCCGGTGTGCCCCATATAACCGATCACATCCCCTGCTGTCACAAAATCTCCTTCTTTCAGCTTTGCCTGATAGGGATAATCCTGCCGCAGATGTGCATAGTAATAGTAACGTTTTTTATCCAGGCTGCGGATTCCCACCCTCCAGCCTCCGTACTGGTTCCAGCCGAGTGCCTCCACATATCCCGACTCAATACAGATCACCGGCGTTCCGATCTGTCCCATCATGTCATGCCCTAAATGCTGCCTTTTATATCCATAGCTTCTTGATACACCAAAATCATCATAATCGCTGTATGGAAATCCTTTTGCGATCGGTGAAAATGCCTTCAGTCCATATTTTTTCACATAAGGGCCGCCTTCGCTCTCCTGTATCTCATAATCACCGACCAGACCTCCCAGTACCGCAGAATATGCCTCTTTATAATAGGAAAAATACTTAAGCTGCTCTGCCGCCTCATCAAATGTCAGTTCTTTTTTCTTCACCTTTTCTGCTGCCTGATTCAGCTCCGACACTGCGGATGTACCAAACTCCCCGCCATTTTTAGCTGCCACATAGGAAAGCAGATCGATCCAGTCAATATGTATCTCTTTTCCATATGTTCCCACATCATATTCATATGCCTTGCACAATGCCTCGTAGGATACATTAAAATCTACCCAGCGGATCGTCCCATCCGATGTTGCAGCGACCGCATTTTCTCCTGCTCCGGCTGTATTTTTACATAAAATAAAAGCAGCCACAAGAAGGATGGCTCCCTCTAAAATAATGGCTGCTCTTACTCTCTGACACCAGGTTTTCTTTCCGATCGACGTCATATGCATGATGATCATCCTCCCCCGCCATTCTTTTTCATTATATGAATACAGCAGGAGGAATATCATATTTTTCGTTATAACGTATCTTTATTTTTACGACAGATTCCAAAAATCATTCCTGATATTTCATTCTTCTTTTTCCTGGCACGCACTGCACATTCCATACAAAATTGAATTCTTACACTGCAGCCGGAATCCGTGATCTTTTAAAATATGTTCCGAGATTTCGTCCATAAATTCACACTCCAGATGAATGATCTTTCCGCACTTTACACACTGTAAATGCAGATGTTCCTCACAGTGATGCCCCAGTTCTACGTACTGGTATACTGCCTGATTCCCTTTTTCAGCAACATATTTGATCACCGTGCCGTCCTTTGCCAGTTTATCTAAATAGCGGTAAATGGTGGTGATGTTTACCTCGCAGTCCTGCGTCCTCAGATAATGGTCGATATCTGCTACCGCCACTGTCCGGTCACTATTTTTCTTTAAAAATTCCAATATTTTTTTACGGCTGATCGTCGCATAACCACTTCCCGGCATTCTTCCTCGTACCTTCCTGTTTTCTCAATTTTATAATGTTACGGTGCAAACGCATAACATACTTTGATTGCTCACTGACTTATCATTAAAACACAATCCCGCATGCTCTTATGACAATGCCCCAGAATACACCAAGTGCATACAACGCTGCGACGATTCCAAGGTTCTGCTTCCAGTCACGGTTTAAACGGAATAATACCAGAAGTCCGACACCGGCATTGACTAACAGTCCAGACATCATAGCACCCGCTCCGATAATGCCGCTTAAATAAAGTTCTGTAATCACAACCGAAGATGCACAGTTCGGGATCAGTCCGACTAACGCTGCGACAGCCTCACCCGCGAGCGGCATCACTGTAAAAAATCCTGCCAGTGTATCTTCCCCGATAATTCCTATCACAACATTCAAAAGGAAAGAAATGATCAAAATATACAAAAAAATCTTTAATGTGTGCTTCAGTGCGGAAAGTAAAATTCCATCCTCACAGCTGCAGTGTTCTTCCTCACAGACCACATGGATGTCCATTTCTTTTTCATGCTTTTTCATCACACCTACATATAAAAATTCCACCACAAGACCGGAAATCATAGCGATCACTACTTTGGCAGCAAGGATCTTAACGATCACTGCCGGCGCTACTGCCTCTGAAATCATGATCGGGAGCATCTCATCGGAGGTCGACAGAAAAATCGCAAGCAGTGTTCCGACTGTGATCACACGCCCTGCATAAAGGCTTGATGCTGCGGCAGAAAAACCACACTGCGGTATCACTCCAAGCAACGCGCCCCATACTGGTCCGCTTTTTCCGGCATTTCTGATCCGGTTTTTTGCCTTTCCTCCGGTTTTATGCTCTAATGTCTCCATCAGAAGGTATGTTACAAACAAAAAAGGCAGTAATTTTACACTGTCTAATAAAGTATCTAAAATAATATCTAACATATGGCACTCCATTCCTGCAATTATTTTGCAATTGTTTTGCATTTGCAACTTGTTTGCATTTTTATTATACGCAGAAATATCTGAATGTCAAGAAAATTTTCGTATTAACATTTGAATATTGTTATTTAGAAATTAATTGTGCTGTGAACCAAAATAATGCCGGTAAAAAAGAATTGCAAGCACCGCCGTCAGAAAATCTGAAACTGCCTGCGCTGCCAATACTCCGGTATAGCCTGCCAGATGGGATGCAGTCAATATCACAACAGCAAAGATAAGTCCCTGTCTGCTGACCGACAGCCAGAACGCTCCCCATGCCTTTCCGGCAGACTGGAATGTACAGGTCGTCACAAGAACGATCGCTACAAATAACATTCCCATCTGCTGGTATTTAAGCATTTCCACGCCGGAATTTACAATCTGTGCATCATCCATAAATACCCGTATCAGCGGTTTTGCTGCAAGTGACAGGGCTGCGGCAAGGATCACGGCAAGACTGCACTCAAATTTATAACAGAATGCCAGAATTTCTTTTAACCGTTTCTTATTATCTGCTCCATAATTGTACCCAATGAGCGGCTGCGCACCAAATGCAAATCCAACTAATACCAGCACAGCGATCATATTTACTTTCATAACGATTCCCATTGCAGCCACTTTTTCATTGCCGTAAGGCAGTAAAAAACGGTTTGTCAGTGCCATTCCAAAACTCTGCATCAGATTTGTGATCGATGCAGGGATTCCGATGGCAAAAATCGGCTTCAGTTCATCAGCCGAAATATGAAATCCCACAGGGTTTACAGACAATTTCTGGCTTCGTTTCAGTAAAAACCACAGAAAATAAAGATCTGCACATATATATCCGATGACCGTTGCGATTGCAGCTCCTGCTGCCCCAAATCCAAGCAGAGAAATAAATACTGGGTCTAACACCATATTCACAACTGCACCCAATATCGTTCCTACCATAGACGCCTTCGCAAAGCCTTCCGTACGGAGCAGGTTTGATGGTGTAAAGGATAAAATAATAAACGGTGCTCCGATCACAATACCCGTATAATATGCAGACGCATAACACAATGTATCTTCATCTGCTCCCAGCATATGGAGAATTGGCATGCGAAAAGCCAGCATTATGATAATCACCAGAATACCACATAAAATTGCAGCATAAAAACAGAATACGCTCATCCTTCTTCCGTCGTCATCCTGTTTTTTCCCAAACATTCTTGAAATAACAGAGCTTCCTCCAAGTCCAAAGATATCTCCCAGTGCGATCATCAGCGTAAAAACCGGTGCTCCAAGTGATACACCCGCCACAAGATCAGTATTTCCTGTCCCTGCAATAAAATAAGTATCCACCATATTATAGATCAGCGATACCACCATGCTGAGCACTACCGGAAGTGCCATTGTAAAATAAGCCTTAGATACCGGTGCTTTTTCAAAAATTTCGTTTTCTTTCATTTTTCTGTTATCTGCCCTATTTTTAGATATCATCTAAGGATTCTTTGATCTTATCCATGAATCCCTTTTTCTTTTTCGGCTTTTCTGCTGTTCCTGCGCTCTCTGCCGACTTTTTTAAAGTATTACCTGTCGCCTCATCAAATTTACGCAGTGCCTCTTTTGCTTCTGCATTTAAAGATGTCGGAACCTGTACCACCAAAGTTACGTAATGATCACCACGCACAGCTTTATTGCGAAGAGAAGGCACACCTTTTCCTTTCAGACGTATTCTCGTATCTGTCTGAGTACCTGCTTTCACTTCGTATAAAACATCACCATCCACCGTATTAATGCGAACCTCTCCGCCTAATGCCGCCTGTGCAAAGGAAATCGGTACCGTAGAATAGATATTCATATCCTGGCGCTGGAAGATCGGATGACGAGATACTACTACCTCTACTAACAGATCTCCACGCGGTCCGCCATTGATGCCAGGTTCACCTTTTTCACGGATTCTGACACTCTGTCCATTGTCAATTCCGGCAGGAATCGATACCTGAATTTTCTTTTTACTTGAAATGTATCCGGTTCCACGGCAATCAGGACATTTATCCTTGATCATCTTTCCGGAGCCGCCACAGTCCGGACAGGTCTGTACATTCTGTACTGTCCCAAAGAAAGACTGCTGGGTAAATACCACTTTACCTTTACCACCGCATTTTGTACAGGTCTCCGGTGTTGTTCCCGGTTTTGCACCTGTACCATGGCATTTCTGGCACTCATCCTTTAAGACCATCTCGATCTCTTTCTCACAGCCAAATACAGCTTCCTCAAATGTAATGCGGACGCTGGTACGCAGATTCTGACCTTTCATCGGTCCATCATTGCCACGTCTTCTTGATCCACCGCCGAAGAAATCTCCGAAAATATCCCCAAAGATATCTCCCATATCCATACCGGAAAAATCAAATCCGCCTGCTCCACCGGCACTGCCATCAAATGCCGCATGACCAAACTGATCATACTGTTTTCTCTTCTCTGCATCACTGAGCACTGCATATGCTTCCTGTGCCTCTTTAAACTTTGCCTCCGCTTCCTTATCTCCGGGATTCATATCCGGATGATACTTTTTGGCAAGTACACGGAACGCTTTCTTGATCTCAGCATCTGTTGCCGTTTTACTCACGCCTAAGACTTCATAATAATCTCTCTTATCTGCCATAACGTTTTCCTCTCTCAAACTGCATACAGGGCTTCCGGGAAAACCCCCGGAAACCCCGTTGTATTTTTATTATTTCTGATGATTAAACTTCTTTGAAGTCTGCGTCTACGACATCATCATCTGCTGAAGATCCGCCAGCCTGTGCGTTACCGCCCATACCGCTCATGTCAGGACCTGCGCCTGCTGCTCCCTGTGCTGCCTGTGTCTGCTCATACATCTTTGCAAATACCTTCTGAGCACTCTCTGTCAGTTTTTCCTGAAGGGATTTCAGCTCTGTTACATCAGCTTCTGTCATTTCTTCCGGATTCTGATGTGCATCTAAGAATGATTTTACTGCATTCATATCAGCTTCTACTGCAGATTTATCAGCCGGATCAAGGTTTGCCCCAACCTGATCTAATGCCTGCTGTGTCTGGAATACGAAGGAATCAGCATCGTTTCTTGCATCGATTGCTTCTTTTCTCTTCTTATCCTGTGCTTCGAACTCTGCAGCTTCTTTTACTGCCTTATCGATCTCATCATCAGACATGTTAGAACCTGCTGTGATCGTAATATGCTGTTCTTTTCCAGTTCCTAAATCTTTTGCAGATACATTTACGATACCGTTTGCATCGATATCGAATGTAACCTCAATCTGCGGAACACCACGACGTGCTGGCGGGATACCATCGAGACGGAACTGTCCAAGGGATTTGTTATCTCTTGCAAACTGTCTCTCACCCTGTACAACGTTGATATCTACTGCTGTCTGGTTATCTGCTGCTGTTGAGAAGATCTGGCTCTTCTTTGTAGGAATTGTTGTATTTCTCTCGATCAGTCTTGTTGCGATACCACCCATTGTCTCGATGGAAAGTGAAAGTGGTGTTACATCCAGAAGTAAGATCTCACCTGCACCTGCATCTCCTGCAAGTTTACCACCCTGGATAGATGCACCGATGGCAACACACTCATCCGGGTTCAATGTCTTACTTGGCTCTTTGCCTGTTAACTGTTTTACTTTATCCTGTACTGCCGGGATACGTGTAGAACCACCAACTAATAATACCTGACCAAGATCAGCATTAGTAAGTCCTGCATCTCTCATAGCATTCTGAACCGGGATAGCTGTCTTTTCAACGAGATCATGTGTCAACTCATCGAATTTTGCTCTTGTTAAGTTCATATCAAAGTGTTTCGGTCCCTCAGCAGTTGCTGTGATGAACGGAAGGTTGATATTTGTGGTTGTTGCAGAAGAAAGCTCTTTCTTTGCTTTCTCAGCAGCTTCTTTTAATCTCTGAAGAGCCATCTTATCAGTAGAAAGATCAACACCTTCTGCTTTCTTGAACTCATCGATCATCCACTGTGTGATTCTGTTATCAAAATCATCACCACCAAGATGCGTATCACCGTTTGTAGATAATACTTCGATAACACCATCGCCAATCTCAATGATAGAAACATCAAATGTACCACCACCAAGGTCGTATACCATGATCTTCTGCTCTTTCTCATTGTCAAGACCATAAGCTAAAGCTGCTGCTGTAGGCTCGTTGATGATACG
>OGFW01002133.1_pt1 | contig 13025 bp, 8 predicted proteins | sample 1570991 | NCBI WGS metagenome assembly OGFW01 (sample SAMEA2582074, study PRJEB24529) | metagenome | biome: Human gut stool | place: China | collected 2011
TTACTTCAACATGTGAAGACGACAGTACCTTATTATATGGAGAAACCATATTCTGATATTAGTAATTGGCCTGTTGTTTCAAAGACTATTATTAAAGATAATCAGGAGAAATTTATTTCTACTAGATATAAGAAAGAAGATCTTATTGTTATGTCTACAAGTGGTTCTACAGGAACTCCTTTCAGATGCTATCAGAACATTGAGAAAAAACGTCATGTTAATGCAGAAGTTCTTTATTATAATGGGCAAACTGGTTATAAGATTGGACGGCGCATTATATATCTGCGTTCTGTTGTCCAAGAAATTTCTAAATCTGCCATTTCACAATTTGCTCAAAATATTTACTTGTTGAATTGTACGGATCTTAGTGATACAGGGATAGAAACCAAATTAAAGTTTATAAAGAAATATACAAAAGGTTGTGGAGCAATGATGATGGGATATTCCTCAACTTTAGATGCATTTAGAAAATACTTTGATAAATATGGTTTCGATAAAGCCAAGGAATGTAATCTTTATGGCGTTATTGGTGGTTCAACGATGCTTTATGATAATACTCGAAATGCTATTGAAAAAGCGTTTAACTGTAAATGTTTCTCAAGGTATGCAAATGAAGAAAATGGTTTTTTAGGACAAGATGGTGTAAAGAATAATGTTTTCTTTATGAATCGTGCTAATTATTACGTGGAGATTCTAAAGTTAGATTCTGATGAGGCTGCCGAGATAGGTGAAATTGGACGTATCGTAGTTACAGATCTATATAATTATGCGATGCCTATGCTTAGATATGATACTGGTGATGTGGGAGCTTGGGAAAAAATAGAATATAATGGTACAGAAAGAATGGCTATAGGTAATTTTGGGGGGCGTGTTGTTGATATGATTTTTAATTGTGACGGAGAAACTATATCCCCTCATTCAATCTCTACGGCGATGTGGAAATATCAAAACGTAGAACAATACCAGTTTGCCCAGATTGGTAAGGGTATTTATGAGATTCGATTGAATATTGTTTCAAATACAAAAATAGACGAGGAGGAATTGAAGAGTAGTCTAAAAGTTATTGTTGGAGATAGATCTACAATAGTGGTTAAGTATGTGAATGAAATTCCTGTTTTGACTTCAGGTAAAAGGCGTTATGTTGTAAATGAGTATACAAATGGATTATTTTAAATATTTTAAAAAAGCTTATCTTACAAATAAATCAGTAGGTGGTGGAACGTTATCACTTTGTAAGTTTTTTGTATTATGTAAAATATGGCTATTCTATTCGTGATTTTTTCTCGTGTGGACTCTATCATATGACAAATTCTAAAATCTTGAATTTTATTTCAACACGTGAGATTTTGTTGTTTTATAAAAAATTCAATGATTTGTTCACGGAGAATTTAATAAATAATAAACAGAAAACGTTGGATTTATTTAGATATTATATTTATAGAGATTGGGTGTGTTGTATAGATGATGAGCGTTTAGAAGAATTTTTGAGTAAGTATGATAAATGTATTGTTAAGCCAGTGGAAGGTAGTGGTGGTTATGGAATTGAAATTGTTGATACTGATTTAATTAAAGATGGTAATTATTCTGTTAAGGGGAAATTGATTGAAGCTCTTATTATACAACATGATGAAATTAATAAACTATATCCTTGTGCAGTAAATACATTGAGAGTATTCAGCTATCATGGTTATATTATTGGCGCAGTTCTTCGTGTGGGTAGAGGGGGAATGAATATTGATAATGCCTCGTCGGGGGGATTATTTGCAGAAGTTGATATTGATAACGGTATTATTAGACATAATGCAGTAAATTATCAAAATAAGGAGTATGTTGTTCATCCTGATACACAAGTTCAATTTTTGGGTTTTCAAATTCCTATGTGGGATGACATCTGTAATCTAAGTTTGTGATGCAACAAAACTTGTTGAAGGTATACCTTTACTTGGTTGGGATATAGCGATTACAAATATAGGTCCTGAAATTGTGGAGGTTAATGCCCAACCAGAAATCGCTCTTCTTCAAATAAGTTCAAAAAAGGGGATAAGACAAATATTAAGAAAATATGATCTTTATTGGTGACATCGCTTGTCCATCTTTAAAGGTGGATTCTTTTATCTCTAGTATAAAAAATCTTGGAATTTTTAAGAATGAGATTGTAGTGTTAAATCTCGAGGCAAATATCCTTGATGAAAAAGAAAATAAAAGAAGTTTGACATTATTTAATTCTCCGAAGGTTATTGATGCATTTACAGATGCAAAGAAAGTGATTGTTACTATGGCCAATAACCATATGTATGATTATCCTTCAAAAATACAAATAACAGCATCTTATCTGAGAAGTAAAAATATAGGAGTTTTTGGTATTTGTGAAAAGGACGGTTCAGTTCTTCCTTTTGAATATGAGGATAATGGAATTAAGTATGCTTATTTCGGTCATTGTTGGGGATTGTATACACGTACGAATACTAATGATGAAAATGACGTGCGTATTGTTGATCATGATTATGATGTCTTTGCAAAAATTGTTTTGGATTACGTTAAGATGAATCCGGAAACTAAAGTTTATTGTTTTATGCATTGGAATTATGACAGGGAAAAATTAATTATGACAATGCATAGGAGATTTGCTCATTATTTAATAGATAGAGGGGTTGAAGGCATAATTGGAAGTCATTCACATAGGCCTCAAGGTGCAGAAATTTATAAAGGAAAGCCTATTGCTTATGGGCTTGGTAATTTCTATCTTCCTTCAGGTATTTATTTTGATGGAAAGTTGGTTTATCCAGATTATGCTAAGGAGACCTATGCTCTTAAGATTTCTGGAGGTAATTCATCTCTTATTTGGTTTGAAACAGATAAGAATGGAGGTGTGATTTCATTGATATTAGAGGAAGACTTAAATGGGGAAAAAATCTCAAAGTATTCTCCATTTTGTAATATGTCAGATAATCATTATGTCTCATATTTCAAAGAACATCGGAGTAAAAGTTTGTTTGTTCCAATATTTAGTGATTTCCAAGGAGAGAAATATCATTTTAATGAGAAATGGGCGATCAATAGAGTGAAACTAATTAGATTAATAAAAAAACTAGTAAAACGATGAACATTCTTTTTTTATCATTATCGTTTAGTACTAGTAAACATAAAAGTTCTTATGAGGATCTTCTTTATGAGTTTCAAAAAAGAGGTAATAAAGTTTATGTTGCATGTGCTAATGAAAGAAGTAGTGAAGAGCGGGAGGGTCTATATGAGAAGGACGGAATGTCTATTTTGCGTATAAGAATTGGAAACATTACAGGAAATATTGGAGTTATTGAGAAAGGAATTTCTACAATAATGATAGATTCTTTGTTTCTGAAAGCAATTAGAAAAGTGTATTATGACGTAAAGTTTGATTTGATTATATATCCAACTCCTCCCATTACATTGGTAAATACAATTACGAAAATAAAAAAAAGGACAGGAGCAAAAACATACCTTCTTTTAAAGGATATCTTTCCACAGAATGCTGTAGATCTTGCTTTAATGCAAAAACATGGATTAAAAGGATTGATATATAAATATTTTCGAAGAAAAGAGAAAAAATTATATGTAATATCTGATTATATTGGTTGTATGTCTCCTGCAAATGTGGAATACGTGCTTAAGCATAATCCGGAGGTAAAACGTGATATTATCGAGGTTTGTCCTAATTGTATCGCTTTACCGGAAGTTAAGCCTGTCTTTCAAAAGAGAGGGATAACTGATTTGAGAGTAAAGTACAATATTCCTGAGGATGTAAAAATATTTATTTATGGTGGAAATCTAGGTAAACCGCAAGGTATTAAATTTTTAGTCGATTGTTTAGATAAGGAGAAAAATAATGAAAAAGTATTCTTTGTTATTGTTGGCTCTGGAACTGAATATAGTAGAATTGAGAATTTTATAAAAAAATCCCAAACGGGAAACACTCTTCTTTTAAAATATTTTCTGTTACCTCAATTCCATGATCTTTCAAAATCCCAGCGCCTATTTAAACCCAAATCGAACCGTAGAAAATCACTTCAAAGATTTATTCCGTGCCCATGGTGAAAGCTATGATGTAAGCCGCGTTATAGATATGCTTAATCTCGTTCACTTAACCGATGGAGAGCGTATCTTGCAGTCCTATCCGTTTCAGTTGAGCGGTGGTATGCAACAACGGTTAGCCATAGCCTTAAGCCTCATCTTGAAGCCGAGTATCGTATTTGCCGATGAACCGACTAGCGCCTTAGATATGCTCGTGCAAGCCTCTGTATTGGACCTTATGAAAGAGGTAACACAGGCTCTTGGGGCAACGGTGATTATTGTAACCCATAATATCAAGGCGGCTGCTCGCATTGCCAATAGCATTGGGGTTATGAATAAGGGGCAACTCGTTGAAGTGGGATCCTCCGAAGAGGTCATGGCCCATCCAAAGGATGAGTATACTCGTATCTTGTTAGATTCCGTAATGAAAGTGGTGTAGTATGATTCAACTCGAGAAAATCTGTAAACAATATACGAACCACCATCATACGGTCCATGCCGTTGATAACGTATCCTTTTCCGTGGCTCCCAATGAACGAGTAGGCATTGCAGGTGGCAGTGGTTCTGGTAAAAGTACTCTCCTTAGACTGATTGCTATGTTAGAAAAACCTACCTCTGGGAGTCTGCGACTCTTTGGTGAAGACGTAACATCCATTCAAAACCATACAGAAATATATCGTTCCATGCAGATGATGTTTCAAAATCCCTTGGCGGTGATTCCTCCAAGGATGAACTTAGAAGCATTTCTCTTAGAGCCATATATTAACTATGGTCTCATGGATATAGCGGCAGCAAAGGACGATATCCGCAAATGGATACAACGGGTCGACTTACCGGAACATACGGTTTATAAATACCCTCACGAAGTCAGTGGTGGTCAACTACAACGTGTTGTATTAGCACGGATCATGCTGATGAATCCTAAATTAGTACTCTTTGACGAACCTACATCGGCCCTTGATGCGGTGAATCAAAAGTTGGTGCTAGACCTCCTACAAAAACTATATACGGAACAACCCTTCGGCTACGTATTCGTCAGCCATGACATCGGACTATTACAAGCCGTAACAGACCGAATCATCGTCATGAAAGACGGACAAATCGTAGAAACCATCGAATCAAAACGACTCAAAGAAGCGGTACATCCATATACACAAGCACTTGTGGAAGCGAGCGTGTAAATCTTATAAGAAAAAGAACCTTTTATGTTACAATTATAGTAATATAAAAGGTTCTTTTAGTTTTATATTTCAGGAAATTTAATATAGTTTTCTTTAAAGATGGCATTTGCAGAGTAAAAATAATTTTTAAGCTGTTATAGGGGGACGCCATCAATTAAAGGTATATTTTAATTAATATTTTACTTGTGGGAAAGTAATTTATGGGGAGGTTAGTATATGTTTAATTTTGGAGATGTTAATGATAGTCAAAAGACTGCTATTTCTACAGTTGAGGGACCCGTACTTATAACTGCTGGTCCTGGAACTGGAAAGACATTCACGTTAGTTCAACGTGCAATATATCTTATTCAGGAGTGTGGTGTTGCACCTGAACAAATTATGATGGCAACTTTTACAGAAAAAGCTGCAAAAGAGCTTATAACACGTATTACTAATGAACTTACTGCTCGTAATATTATTGCTAATGTAAATGAAATGTACATTGGTACATTTCATTCATTATGTTTGCGAATAATAAAGGATAATCTTGAGTTTACAAGGCTTAAGAAGAATTATAGAACACTTGATGCTTTTGATCAGGCTTATATTGTTTTTCAGAATATAAGTCGGTTTAGAGCGATTCCAAATATTGAGTCTGTATTTTCTACTGGTGCATGGAGAATGGCCAAAGAAATATGCACTTATGTTAATAATCTTCTTGAAGAGTTGGTAGATGAAAAGGCATTAAAAAGTGATAAAAACGAATCTATTTATGTATTAGGAAATGTTTTAGAGGTTTATAAGCAACTTCTTGAAGAAAATAATTTAGTTGATTTTGCATCCATTCAGACGGAGGCATATAGGCTACTGCATGATAACTCTGAGATACTAAATATATTACAACAAAAAATTCAATATATTATGATTGATGAATATCAGGATACAAATTATATTCAAGAGCTAATAATTTTTCTTCTTGCTGGAGAAAAGAAAAATATATGTGTTGTTGGAGATGATGATCAAGGTTTGTATCGCTTTAGAGGGGCTACAATTCGTAATATTCTTGAGTTTCCTACTAAGTTTTTGCCTGGAATTTGTAAGGTTATCCCATTGGTTACAAACTATCGTTCTAATAGTGATATCGTAGATTTCTACAATAAATGGATGGATGTGACCGATGGCGCAAAGTTTAAATTTTCATGGGATAAATTTCGATATCCTAAAAAAATTAATCCTCATAAAAAATCTTTAATGAATAGCTCTGCAGTAATTAAGCTATCTGGGGTTGAGAGCGAGGAAGAGTGGCATGAAAAAATTCTCAAATTTATTACGGACTTAAAGTATTCAGGCCAGTTAACAAACTATAATCAAATAGCCTTTCTATTTAAATCAGTAAAGAGTGAACGAGTAACGAATCTTGCTAAATATTTAGAAGCAAATAATATAAATGTATATTCTCCACGTTCGGATATGTTTTTTGACCGAGATGAAATTAAAATTGCACTTGGGATAATGATGCTTCTTTTTCCGTCCTATATAATAGGGTTAGAGCAGAATGCATATCAATTTTTACGACCGGAGCTTAAATCTTATTATGTAAGCTGTATAAAATTAGCGAACGATTTTCTGAATAAACCTGAACACATATCATTTAAAAGGTGGGTTTATAATCATGGCAAGGTGCATGCCTCATTAAAAGGTAGCACAGATTATACATACTCAGGTCTTTTATATCAAATGTTTGAATATGAGCCCTTTAAATCTATTCTTGGTATAGATTTAACTGCTGGTGTCGCAGATGTTCGACCTGCTAGAAATTTGGCGTTACTTTCTCAAGTGATAGGGAAGTATGAATATCTACATAAGATTGATGTTTTAAGTACAAAAACTATTAATAAGAATACAGAAATACTCTTTAATTTGTATATGCGCCTCCTATATGAAGGTGGTATTAGTGAGTATGAAGATGATGCTGAATATGCTCCAAGTGGGTGTGTATCATTTTTAACGATTCATCAATCTAAAGGTATGGAATTTCCAATCGTTATTGTTGATTCTCTTTCAAGTACTCCTAGAAAAAGTACACGTGATATTTTAGTTGAAATTGAGCGAAAGTATTTTGCTAGACCTACTTATGAGCCATATGATCAAATAAAGTTTTTTGATTTTTGGCGATTATACTATACTGCTTTTTCACGAGCACAAGATTTATTGGTCTTGACTTGTAATGAGGATAAACGGACTCCTAGTTTGTACTTTAAAGACCTCTATAATGAATTGCCGAGTATAGATTCATCAGAATTTGATATTAGAGAGTTTTCTTTTAAAGATGTTAAACCTGTAAACCTAAAGGAAACGTATTCTTTTACATCACATATTTCTGTATATGAAACTTGTCCTTTACAATATAAATTCTATAAGGAATTAGGGTTTATGCCAGTAAGAGCAGGGGCGATGATTTTTGGTAGATTGGTACATGAAACGATTGAAGATATACATCGAGCTGCAATACGAAAAGAAGAGGCAACTATTACAGAAGAGAATGTGACGAAATGGTTTGAGTCGAATTATGCGGCTATTTCAAAGGCTGAACATTCATATTTGGGTGAGGCACAGCGTAGTGTTGCTTTAACGCAAGTACTTAGATATATTGAAAATCAACAGGATAAATGGCACCTAATTCAACAAGCTGAGGTTGATGTTAGTCTGGTTGAACCAAATTATATTATTGAGGGGAAAATAGATCTTGTAAAAGGAGAAAACGGGACTGTTGAGATCGTTGATTTTAAATCTGAAAAAAAGCCAGATTTAAATCTACAAGCTAAACGATTAGAACAATATCGTAGACAATTACATATATATGCTTATCTTATTGAAACTCGTACTGGTCAAAAGGTTAGTAACATGCATCTTTATTATACTGGTGAGGAAGATGGGGTACCCACAATAACATATCCTTATACGAAAACAGCTATTGAGGGAACTATGGCTGGATTTGATAAAATTGTTAAAAAGATAATGAAAAAGGAATACAATAAATGCTGTAATGATATCAAAGTTTGTAAGAACTGTGACTTTAGATTCTATTGTCAGCACCAATAAATGGAGGACTTAACCGATGTCTGAACAAATGACTTTTGAATTTGTACAAAGAGAAGCAATAAAAGGCTTTCCTGAGCTTAGATGGACAGGGAAAAGACCTTATCGTGCTACACAATATTTCCCGGCTCAACTTCGTGAGAAATATGGCGAAGAAAAAGATGGCTGGATAAATAAAATATTCTGGGGTGATAATCTTCAAGTAATGAGTCATATGCTTAAAGATTATCGTGGAAAAATAGATCTTATTTATATTGATCCCCCTTTTGATAGTAAGGCTGATTATAAAAAAAAGATAGAAGTGAAAGGCATTGGGAAAACTGAAACAGATTCATCTTCATTTGAGGAAAAGCAGTATGGAGATATATGGACTAATGATGAATATCTTCAGTTTATGTATGAACGATTAATTATACTTCGAGACCTTCTCTCTGATTCGGGTACAATTTATCTTCACTGTGATTGGCACAAAGTTCATCACTTACGTATTTTATTAGATGAAGTTTTTGGCCCTAATAATTTTATTGATGAGATTATATGGGGGTATGAGGATATAGGTAGTAAAGCTGTAAAGTACTTTAAGAGAAAACATGACACTATATTAATGTATTCTAAAACACATTCTGAAGATAGAGTTTTTAATGTTATTAGAAAACGTCTATCTGAAAGTACTATCAAAAGATATCAGCCTTATTTTGACTCGGACGGAAAAATTTCTTATCAAAAACTTAAGGATACTAATCCTGGAGTCTTTGCAAAACTAAAAGGTATTCCTGAAGATTTGACCTTACCTTGGTTAGATATTAATAATGGTGCTCCATTATCTGATTGGTGGGTAGATATTTCTGCTTTAAAAAATGGTTTTTCTGAATCAACTGCTTATCCGACTCAAAAGCCAGAAGCCTTGTTAGAAAGGATTATATTGTCATCGTCTAATCCTGGAGATATTATTTTTGATTGCTTTATGGGGAGTGGAACTACACAAAATGTAGCAATGAAGCTTGGTAGAAGGTTTATTGGAGCAGATATTAATCTGGGGGCGATTCAAACAACCACTAAAAGGTTGATTGCTACTGCTGATATACTTTCTTCCGATGATCATAAATATACTGGATTTGAAGTATATAATGTAAATAATTATGACTTCTTCCGTAATCCAGTTCAAGCACGACAACTTCTTCTTGATGCACTTGAGATACAACCTTTCTCTCAGTCCGAAATATGGGACGGTGAGCTTGACGGTAGAATGGTCAAGATTATGCCTATAAATAGGATTGCCACTAAGGCAGATTTAGAAGTATTAAAGGCGAATCTACCTTATAAAACTTATGAGAAAAGAAAAGAAGAAAATCCTCATCAAGCTGTTGAAAAAATAACACTTATATGTATGGGGCACGAGCCTGATTTAAAAGCTTCACTTGAGGCAGAGCTAGTAGACTATAAACTAGATATTCAGATTTTAGATATTCTCAGAGATAAAACAGAATTGCAGTTGAAGCGAGAGGCAGAGGCCGAAATTGTTCGTGAGAATGACAAACTTATAATAAGATCATTTTATCCATTGAATTTAATGCAAAAGCTTTCTTTGCAAAAAGAGTATGTTGAGGATTGGCGTCAGCTTGTAGAAACTATTATGATTGACTGGAATTATGATGGTGTTGTTATGCAACCTACAGTGATTGATATTCCTGATAAGAAAGAATTAGTTGTAGGTATATATGATATCCCAGAGAATGCTGGTACTATAAAAGTCAAAATTACAGACCTTCTATCCGAGTCATTAGAGCAGGAGATATAGATAATGGCTAATATACGATATATGGAAGAATTTTCGTTTTATCAGCAGTTAAAATTCTATTATGATTCAAATCGAGGTAAAATCCGTTCACGATATAATGATTTAACTAAAAAATTTTTGGCTTATAATGATAAAGCTGAGAATCCGAACGCATTTCTTAGAAAACCTCAATTTGAGGCTATAGAAATGTATGTATTTATCAAAGAATTTATGGATAATCCTCAAGTGTATGAGATGTTTGATGATTGGAGAAATCATAGAAATAAGTTTTCTGATGCATCTTATTATTCTGTTAATAAAAGTGGTCAGGTTGGGCTTTTTGATGAAGGGATTGAAACTGTAACAGATACTTTGTTTAAGCAGATGAAAAAGTATAAGGAGTCTTATCCAAATTATATTTATGCACTTACTATGGGCCTTGGAAAAACTATTCTCATGGCTACTTGTATCTTTTATGAGTTTTTGCTTGCAAATAAGTACCCAAAGGATAAACGCTTTTGTCATAATGCATTAGTATTTGCTCCGGATAAAACGGTTTTACAGTCGTTAAGAGAAATAGTTACATTTGATAAATCTCTTGTCGTACCTCCTGAATATGCACGTGTATTAGATGCTAATATTCATTTTCATTTTTTGGAGGAAACTGGAAAATCTTTACATACTATAGATGATTCTGATTTTAATATTATAATTTCAAATACACAAAAAATTATTGTTAAGAAAAAACGTAAGGAACCTAAAGCTAGCGATATTCTATTCGGAGAAGAGTCTCTTTTATCGAGTGTTTATGGTGAAGCTATGATTGCTACTGATGATGTATGGGATGAATCCTCATTAATGGACAATCAGAGATTCAAGAAACTTTGTAGGCTACCACAATTAGGTGTATATGTAGATGAAGCTCATCATTTATTTGGGGCGGATCTTGAGAAGCAAATTAGAGCAAAGACATCTTCTAAGACTAGTTTACGACATACTATTAATATGCTTGCCGAGAAAACATCTATTGTTGCATGCTATAACTATACAGGTACGCCTTATGTAAATAAACAACTTCTACCTGAAGTAGTTTATGCTTATGGTCTTAAAGAGTCTATTCGAAATGGGTATTTAAAAGATGCTGATCCAATTGCATTTGAAAATGTTAAAGATACGGAATTTCTTAAAATAGCTGTAAATAAATTTTGGGAAAAGTATGGCGGTAATACTTATGAAGGTTTGAAGCCTAAATTAGCTATTTATGCATCTCGTATTGAAGAGGCGGTTAATGAGGTAAAGCCTGCGTTAGAAAAAATTCTTGTTGATTTAGGTATTCCAACAAATTCTATTCTCTTAAATGTCGGGAACTCGAAGTATACAAAGCATGAGGATATCAGAAACTTTAATAATTTAGATGTTTGTGGCAGTGAAGGTAATGAAAAGCAGTTTATTATTCTTGTTGATAAAGGTAAAGAAGGATGGAATTGTCGCTCGTTATTTGGCGTTGCTATGTTTAGAAATCCAGACTCTAAGATTTTTGTCCTTCAAGCAACCATGCGTTGTTTGAGACAGATTACAGATGAAAATCATACAGCAACAATTTTCCTATCACAAGAAAATTACGATACTTTAGAAGCTGAACTTAATAAGAACTTTAATATGGATATTAAGGATATAAAAAATGATAAAAAATCGCTTAAGTCTATTAGAAAAGTTCGAGTGCTTCCTCCACCTAGAACAATTACTTTAAAGAAAATTAGACATGAATATAAAATTAAAGAAAATAGATATTATGAACCTATTGATTTTAAACTTTCTGAAGTAGATTATTCGAAGTATGAAAGCCTAATGTATGAAAAGAACTCTTTAGCTAGTGCGGCTTATACAAAGGTAACGAATATTGATTATATTAGAGATAAGGTTCAATATAGTTTGTTTTCGCTCGTTGGAGAGATTGCAAGATATTTAAATGTATCATGTATTCTTATTGAACGAATTATTAAGGAGTCTGTAGATGGAGAAGAGGTTGTTTTAGATAGGGTTAATAATTATAACGAAATAGTGAATGATATAATTATCCCTAATATTTTTCATGCTCTATATAATATTGATATAGAATTACATACAGCTGATAAAGAAATCGTTTTGCTAAAGGAACCTAAAGGTGCAGGTTATTATGAATTTTTAGCAGAGGATAAACTTGTAGTTACAAATCAAGATAAAACTTTTACTCCAGAACAGCTTGAAAAAAGCTTCCACGCTGATACATATTGCTTTGATTCAGTCCCTGAGAAAGAGTGTTTTATGCAGTACATAGTAAATGATAGGGTTAAAGAAATTTATTTTACAGGTATGTTTACTTCAAATCAAGGCGATTTATCAATTCAATATTATGATCCCGAATCTGGCCGCATAAGGTTATATTATCCTGATTTTTTAGCAAAGTTAGATAATGATTTATATCAATTAATAGAGGTAAAGGGTGATAATAAGATTGATGATATTGTAGTAAAGGCTAAAGCTACGGCAGCACAAGAGATGGCTGTAGCAAGTGGTATTGAATATAAAATGTATGCGGGTTCTGATATAACGAATAGTCATATTCTTGATTATTTAGATAATAATAGAAAAGTTGTAAAATATAGCGCTGAGATATATCAAGAAAATCTTCCAATAGCTGCGGATGAATCAACACCATATGGAACAAAAAAATAATTAATAAGATAATAAAGCTCCACCTAAAGATGTGAGATGTACTCATTTTCCTGGACCCATATTATTTACTAGCCTAAACACATGGATGCTTCCCTGTATTTTACAGGGGGTATCCATTTTGTTTTTTTCTGGGTCCTTCTGTTGTTGTAATAGTTAATGTATTCTTCTATCACTACTGCAAAAGCATTAAATGATGCATATTCTTTTTCAAAACCATAATATATTTC
>OGFW01002134.1_pt1 | contig 13005 bp, 10 predicted proteins | sample 1570991 | NCBI WGS metagenome assembly OGFW01 (sample SAMEA2582074, study PRJEB24529) | metagenome | biome: Human gut stool | place: China | collected 2011
GAATGCTTAAGATGGTGCGCAGAAGTGTTCCATGCGTGGGCTTCTATTCTGAAAGAACGCGGACTTGCAACATCCGTAGGAGATGAAGGTGGATTTGCTCCGGCGCTGAAATCAGATGAAGAGGCAATTGAGACGATTCTGGAAGCCGTGAAGAAAGCTGGATATGAACCAGGAAAAGATTTTAAGATCGCAATGGATGCAGCTTCTTCTGAATGGAAGAGTGAAAAGGGAAAAGGATATTATAAACTGCCAAAAGCAGGTACAGAATATACAGCAGAAGAACTTATTGAACACTGGGCTAAACTCTGCGAGAAATATCCGATTATTTCCATCGAGGACGGTTTGGACGAAGAAGACTGGGAAGGATGGCAGAAACTTACTGCAAGACTGGGAGATAAAGTACAGCTTGTTGGCGACGACCTGTTCGTAACAAATACGGAAAGACTTGCCAAAGGTATTGAGCTTGGAGCAGGAAATGCGATTCTGATCAAGCTGAACCAGATTGGTTCTGTTTCTGAGACATTGGAAGCCATTAAGATGGCACATAAAGCAGGATACACAGCAATTTCTTCACATCGTTCAGGAGAAACCGCAGATACAACGATTGCAGATCTTGCAGTTGCATTGAATACCTGCCAGATCAAAACCGGTGCACCAAGTCGTTCGGAGCGTGTGGCAAAATACAATCAGCTTCTCCGCATTGAAGAAGAACTTGGCGCAAGTGCCGTATATCCGGGCATGAAAGCATTTAATGTAAAACAGGATTAAAAAAAATTACCTTCTAAAGCAGAACAGATTCCCGGCAGCAAGCCAGGGATCTGTTTTTATCTCTATATCACATGGGAGAGTCCTTTTTGCAGGGCAAGGATCTTATTATAAATTGCATCAGCCAGTGCGGCATGACCTTTTTCATCCATATGTTCACGGTCAGTAACACTTGGAGCAGCAAAATCAGATGCGTTTAAGAAGGCAGCATGATTTTGGAGTGCAATCTTGCGGTATTCATTAGCCAGATTTCTGGAAACCGCTACAGAAGCTGCATCAAATTCCGGATCAAAATCGGCATCTCCGACGCCAACGCCCAGGTGGATTGGCGAGATGACAAGCAGATCAAAATGCCGGGACGCATTCTGACGTGCTTTTCGGATTACCTGATCAAGTCCTTTTGCGATCACACTGGCGGATGCTCTGTAGCGTGTCTTACAGTCATTCGTGCCGAGCATGATGATCATGAGGTCAATTGGGTTATGCATCTCTACTGTGACTCCAATCAGATCCAGTCCGCGGCGGCCCTCACGCAGCTCATCCTGAAAGACAGTTGTTCTGCCGCAAAGTCCCTCTTCTATAATGTGATATCCAGATCCGAGTTTTTTCTGTAAAAGTCCGGTCCATCTTATATTTTCATCATAACGTCCGGATTTATCCGGCTTATATCCCCAGGTATTCGAATCACCAAAGCATAAGATATTCATAAGATCACGCTCCTTAATCAAACAAAATCATACAAACATACCAAATAAATATGTTGATATAATAAAGGTATTTCATTGAATTGTCAATGATAATTTTCAGAAATGAAAAGATGGTCATTTTGTTTTTTGGGGGAGATAGAATTCACGAAATGGTTAATTAAATATTGCAGATCAGGAAAAAAGAGAATATAATGGATATAAGTTAAATAAAACTAACTTAAACCATGAAAAAACTATTTCATGGATATAGCATATACTGTAAACAGAAGGGCATTTTGATTGGGGTGTCTGAATGACAATCATAAAATGCGCAAGAGAGGAGAAGAATGAATTTAAACGTATTTTATGGAATTTTGATTCCGTTTATCGGCACATCAGCCGGTGCGGCCTGTGTCTTTTTTATGAAAAAAGACCTGAACCAGTGGGTACAGCGCTGTCTGACCGGGTTTGCTGCGGGTGTCATGGTAGCAGCATCTGTGTGGAGCCTGCTGATCCCTGCACTTGAACAGTCAGAAGGAATGGGAAAGCTCTCTTTTGTACCGGCAGCAGTTGGCTTCTGGGCAGGGGTGCTATTCCTGCTTTTGTTGGATCATATTATTCCACACCTGCATCAACAAACAGATAAGGCGGAAGGGCCGAAGAGTCGTCTGCAAAAAACGACTATGCTTATATTGGCAGTTACACTTCATAATATCCCGGAAGGAATGGCAGTCGGTGTCGTTTATGCTGGTTATCTGACCGGAAACGTGCAGATTACGTTGATGGGGGCACTTGCACTGTCACTTGGAATTGCAATCCAGAATTTCCCGGAGGGGGCGATTATTTCCATGCCTCTGCGTTCTGAGGGAATGGGAAAAACAAAGGCATTCATTGGTGGTGTTTTATCAGGAATCGTGGAACCGATCGGGGCAGTGATCACAATCCTGGCAGCAGGACTGATCGTCCCGGCATTGCCATATCTTCTGAGTTTTGCGGCGGGAGCCATGCTCTATGTTGTTGTGGAGGAACTGATCCCTGAGATGTCTGCCGGGGAACATTCGAATATTGGAACGATTTTCTTTGCAGTTGGATTTACGCTGATGATGATATTAGATGTGGCATTAGGATAAGAATAAAAAGGGCAATACAAAGTGCATAGGAAAAGATAGTGTGCAAATTATACAAAAAACAGCAAATAAAATTGTGAAATATGTTTAAATATAAAGTTGCTATTTTGCCTGAAAAGTAGTAAAACATTAGATAAATAAAAAAGAGAAATGCATCGAACAGGACAGGTCACAAAAGGAAACCGGATTACAGAGAGCCGCTGATGGTGAGAAGTGGCAGAAAGTATTTTGTGATATCACCCGGGAGCATCCCACTGAATTTTGAGTAAGCTGGGACGTAGTCTTCACGTTACAGAAGAGACTGTTTACAGAGACAGTAACAAGAGATCATATTTAGTAATAGATATGGTAATACAAAGTGGTACCACGGAACATTCCGCCTTTGTTATCCGAATGGATAACAAAGGCGTTTTTTTATATAAACCATACCAAAAGAAAAGGGGAAAGATTATGAGTGGAATTTTAATGATGGTAATAGCCATAGTAGTGCTTGGTGGAGCATATCTTCTGTATGGCCGTTATCTTCAGAACAAACGGGGAATTGATCCCAAAGCTAAAACACCAGCATATGAGCTGGAAGACGGAGTTGATTATGTACCAGCTGATACAAATGTAGTATTTGGGCATCAGTTTGCGTCTATTGCAGGAGCCGGCCCGATTAACGGACCTATTCAGGCTGCAATTTTCGGATGGCTTCCTGTTTTACTCTGGATTCCGATGGTATTTATGATGGCAGTAACATTTACAGCACTTGGTATGACAATTACAAAACTTTCAGGAGCTCTGTTCACAACAGGCCTGGATATGGGAAATACCTTACAGCTCATTTTTGCGATATTACTATTGATACTTGGTGTACTGGTAGCAATTCAGGGTGTTAAGAAACTGTTTGAAAAACAGAAAGCTTAACAAATAAGATTCTGGTCAGTAGCACTTGGAGAAGCAAATACGTTTATATAGTTAACGACTTTTCATTAAAAGTCAATGTGCTTTTAGAAAAAAATATGCCCCATATACCACAAGGTGATATATGGGGTATATTTATGCTAAAAAGCAAGAATTCCGAGATGTTCCAGAAGAATTTTGACGCCCAGAAGAACCAGGATCAGACCACCGATAAATTCTGCTTTGCTTTTATATTTGCTTCCGAAGAAGTTGCCAACGATAACTCCGATGATAGAGAGTACAAAGGTTGTGATACCAATAATACTAATTGCTTCAATGATCGGAGTATTAAGAAAAGCAAACGTGATGCCGACTGCGAGCGCGTCGATGCTTGTTGCAACAGCAAGAACAAGCATGTTTTTGTGATCAATCGGAGCATCTGTGACTTCGACGATTTCTTCTTCATTCCATTCACGGACGGCTTCAATTATCATTTTGCCGCCGATGAAACCAAGAAGGATAAATGCGATCCAGTGGTCAATGCTGGTGATGTACTTCTGGAACTGGCTGCCAAGAAGCCAGCCGATGAGCGGCATAAGTGCCTGAAATCCTCCAAAATACAATCCGATAATAACGGCCTGTTTTTTGTTAAGTTTTCTCATTCCGAGGCCCTTACAGACTGAAACTGCAAAGGCATCCATGGAAAGTCCGACACCCAGCAGAAATAATTCAATAAAAATTGCCATAATAATCTCCTTTTCTTTTCTGAAAGTATGTAAGCATACAAAAAACTCACGTATGCAACAAAACAATACAGACAAATGTCTGTATGTGATATTGCATACATGAGTCTCATTCATTAAGATTTGCCAGGTACAGGTACCAGTATGTTGACAAATCACACATTCGTGCAAACTACTCCCTCACGTAAGTTTGTGTTAAGTTTTTCCAACTATAACAAATGCAAGGACGCCTGTCAATAATTTTTTTCATTAACAGCTACGTGTATTTCATTAGCAGCTGTGCGCGAAATGTTTTCCTTTTGGCAGAAACGCGTTATAATATTAAGTAATATAAGCATTTTTTATTAAGAAATTAAGTTTTCAGTGGAGGATAATTTCAGGGATGAAAGCGATTGGAATTGATATTGGAACAACTACGATCGGCGGAGTGGTTGTTGAAGTTGATGAAAGAAGACATTCAACTGTAATAGAGGCAAGGACAATACAAAATGGAAGTTTTATTGGAACTTCTAATGAGTGGGAACGAATCCAGGATGCAGAAAAGATTATCCAAAAGGCAAAGGTAGTCGTCGATGAGTTTATTGATAAATATCCGGATGCACACAATATTGGTCTGACCGGACAGATGCATGGAATTGTCTATCTGAATGCTGAGGGGAGAAGTGTAAGTCCACTGTATACATGGCAGGATGGACGTGGGAATATCTGTGATGATAAAACAGGAAAAAGTCTCTTAAAAGAGATCGAAGAGAAATGTCAGTACAAGGCTGCTTCTGGTTATGGACTTATCACACATTTATATAATAAAAAACATCATCTGGTTCCGATAGAGGCGAATACATTCTGTACAATCATGGATTATCTTGGAATGTGTCTGACAAAGAGAACCCATCCACTCGTACACGTCAGCAATGCTGCCAGTTTTGGATTTTTTGATGTGCAGAAAAAGTGTTTTGAAATGGACTGGTTGAATAAAATTAGAATGGACACTATAAGACTGCCGGAAATTTGTGAAGATATGGAAGTGCTGGGAATGTATAAGGATATTCCGGTAACAGTAGCAATTGGTGATAATCAGGCCAGCTTTCTGGGGGCAGCAGGCAGCGAAAATAATACATTACTGGTGAATATGGGAACAGGAGGACAGATTTCAGTTCTGACAGATCAGTATTTTGAGACGGAGGGAATCGAAGCGCGTCCATTTCTTGGGGGAAAATATCTTCTGGTTGGAGCCTCCCTGTGTGGTGGTAAAGCATATGCATTGCTTGAGAATTTTTTCAGGTCATTTATGAAGGAGGCAACCGGACAGGATATACCATTGTATGAAATATTGGGAAGACTTGCAGAAAAAGGAATGGACGACTCAAGTAGTAGTATGAAAGTGCAGACAACTTTTGATGGAACCAGAACAGATTCAAGGCTCCGTGGGGAAATCAGAAATATTTCATCAGATAATTTTACACCGGAATTCCTGACATATGGTGTACTGGAAGGCATGATCCGGGAGCTTTATGATATGTTTGTTCAGATTGAAAAAGGCACGGAGATAAAGATTGTTCAGATGATCGGATCTGGTAATGGGCTCAGAAAAAACAAAGTGCTTTGTGAGATAGCTGAGAAAATGTTCGGGATGAAACTGACTTTATCAGAGTGCAAAGAAGAGGCCGCAACTGGTGCAGCAATCAGCGGTTGCTTATAATAATTCTATCAAAACAATTTGATGATTCCTGTATTTGTAGTAATATATAGTTAAAATGATGAAAGCAAAGTGAGGGAATAAAATGTTAGGATATTTGATCAAAGACACAACAGTTGAGGAGCGTAAAAAGATCGTAGAGGAATCACTGGGTAATATTTCAGCAGATTGTGACGGATGCATGTCAGGTCTTGCGGAGATGTACCAGGATTATATCGAGGGAAAAAGAGAAATCCGCGATATCAATATGGAATTCAATGCTCGTTATGTCAGAGGAGACATGGACAAAGAGGAGCGAAGAAGCTGTCCGATGTGATTTGAGCCGTATAGGCAGAATTCTTATTCTAAAATGTGGACTGTGGGGAAATCGTGATGAAGAAAAAATTAATTAAGCCGTTTGCAATACTGCTGGCAGTCTTTCTGGGATTACTGGAGGTGGGATGGCGTTTTTTTAACATGGTAGTCTGCTGCAAAAGAGGAGAGCACAAAAAGGAAAGAAAGAAATGGTTTGAACTATCTCATATCAGGGAAAATCATCCCAGGAATGGTTATGCAAGAGTATATAATGAGAGTAAGGCCTGGTGTCTTGAACAGAAGATGCAGGACTGTTATATTAAAAGCATTGACGGATTAAAACTGCATGCATTATATCTGCCGGCAGAAGATGCAAAACGGATTGTTATATTAAGCCATGGATATCGCGGCAGCCGGTTTGGCACATTGTCATTTATGGCAAAATATCTGCATGAGCATCAGTGTGATGTCCTGTTTATAGAACATCGCTGCTGCGGTGACAGCGAGGGAAAATATATCACCTTTGGAGCAAAGGAACAATGGGATGTACAGCAATGGGCAGTCTATGTATCTGAACGAAACAAAGAGAAGCTTCCGATTTATCTGTACGGACAGTCCATGGGGGCAGCTGCTGTACTGATGGCATCAGGACATATGCTCCCGGCGGAGGTAAAAGGCCTGATCGCGGACTGCGGTTTTCAGTCTATGGAAGGACAGATGCGAGATATGGCAGCTAACTGGTTCCACCTGCATCATATCCCACTGCTTCTGATAGAACTGGACTGGTTCTGTTCTCTTCTGGCAGGATTTCATATGAAAGATGCAGACACTGCCGAAGCCATGAAAAAAAATACAAGACCGGTTCTCTTTTTCCATGGAGAGAAGGACACCTATGTGTATCCAAATAACTCTTTTCAGAATTATATGCTCTGCACGGCAGAGAAGGCACTGGTGATCATACCAGGAGCTCGGCATCTGTGCAGTGCCTATGCAGATCCGGAACTGTATCAGCACAAGATGATGGAATTCTTTGAAAAATACGATTAAACTGAGATAAAAAATCCTGACCGGGATTTATCAGACATAGTACATAACAGGAAAAATACCTTTAATCTGTTATGTTAAATGCATGATAAGTCCCGGTCAATTTTTTGTAAAGTGTTCATTAAGTCTTTGGGGTACTGGTATTTCCTGCGAAGGTATGATATTTTTGCACCTGAAGCATATATACAATGTTTTCTGTCTCGGATAAAGAGGAAAACCGGGACAATGGAGGTTATCTATTATATGAGAAATTATTATCCTTTGACGGCAGCTCAGAAGATGCATCATAACTGGATCATGGATTATGGTACACAGCAGGTATCTGGCGTAAGTGTTGTGGCTTCTGTACAGGCAGAACTGGATTTTGGATTATTAAAAAAATGTATTCAGATGGAAACAGAGCGTTCAGGCTGTACCAGAGTCCGTTTTACAAAGCCGGATAAAGATGGAAATGTAAAACAGTATATAGAGAAGCAGGATTCGCGAGATATTGAGCTGAAGGATCTGTCGGGAATGGAAAGTCTGGCAAAGGCAGATGAGCTGATGCAGCAGTGGGCTTATGAAACATTTGACGGAGATAATATCCCGATGTGTGAATTTATTATGCTGAAGCTTCCGGAAGGATACAATGGTTTCTTTTTACATATGGATCACAGACTGATCGATTCCTGTGGTCTGGTAGTAATGATCGGTGATCTGTTTCAATTATATACCTATTATAAATATGGAACAGCCTATCCGCAGGAACTGGCAGATTTTGAGACAGTACTGAAAAAAGACCTGGCAAAAGCAGGCAACGAGAAACGTTTTGCAAAAGATAAGAAATTCTGGGATGACCAGCTGGATGCACTGGGCGAACCTCTGTATCAGGATGTATGTTCCGCACTGACAGAAGCAGGCAGAACGCCTCTGGTACTGGCAGGCAGATACGGTCTGTCCTCCAAAGACGTAACACCCGCGCAGGTTGTTGCTGTCTTTGACAACATGAAAGGCGAAAAGAAAAACCACTTCACCGTTGGTATCAACGATGATGTCACTCACCTGTCTCTGCCCGTTGGCGAGAACATCGTCACCGCCGGCAAGTCCATCATCTCCTGCAAGTTCTGGGGTCTGGGCTCTGACGGTACCGTGGGCGCCAACAAGATCTCCATCAAGATTATCGGTGACCACACCGACCAGTACGCTCAGGCTTACTTCGAGTATGACTCCAAGAAGTCCGGCGGCGTTACCAAGTCCCACCTGCGCTTTGGCCATGAGCCCATCCACAGCACCTACTATGTCACCATGGCTGACTTTGTGGCCTGCCACAAGACCTCTTACATCAAGGACTTCGATATCGTTTCCGAGATCAAGCCTCACGGCACCTTCCTGCTGAACACCAGCTGGACCGGCGCTGAGCTGGAGGAGCACCTGCCCAACCGTGTGAAGCGTCAGATCGCCGAGCGTGAGATCAACTTCTACACCATCGACGCTACCGCTATCGCTATGGAACTGGGCCTGGGCAACCGCACCAACACCGTGCTGCAGGCTGCCTTCTTCAACCTCTCCGGCATCATCCCCATCGAGGACGCCGTGAAGTACATGAAGGACGCTATCATCAAGTCCTACTCCAAGAAGGGCCAGAAGATCGTTGACATGAACAGCGCCGCCGTCGACAAGGGCGTTAACGCTGCCGTGAAGATCGACGTTCCCGAGTCCTGGAAGACCCTGGCTGACGACACCAAGGCTCCCGATGCAAGCCTGCCTCACTACATCCGTGAGATCCAGATCCCTGTCAACAAGCAGGCCGGCGATGCCATCCCCGTGAGCGAGTTCATGCCCTACGCTGATGGTGTTACCCCCTCTGAGACTTCTAAGTATGAGAAGCGCGGCATCGCTGTGAAGGTGCCTCAGTGGATCCCCGAGAACTGCATTGGCTGCAACAAGTGCGCTCTGGTCTGCCCCCACGCTGCTATCCGTCCCTTCCTGCTGAACGCGGAGGAAGAGGCTGCAAAGCCTGCCGCCTTCGTCACCAAGGAAGCCAAGGGCAAGGGCTTTGAGGGCCTGACCTTCCGTATGCAGGTCGATCCTCTGGACTGCCAGGGCTGCGGCGCCTGCGCCAATGTCTGCCCCGCCAAGGAGAAGGCTCTGGTCATGGAGCTGCTGGATACCCAGATGCCCGAGCAGGAGAACTGGGAGCATGCCCTGACCCTGTCCACCAAGACCAACCCCATGGACAAGTTCACCGTCCGCGGTTCTCAGTTCGAGCGTCCTCTGTACGAGTTCAGCGGCGCCTGCGCCGGCTGCGGCGAGGCTCCTTACATGAAGCTTATGTCTCAGCTGTTCGGTGACCGGATGTTCGTTACCTCCGCTACCGGTTGCGCTTACGTTGTGGGTTCCTCCACTCCTTCCTTCCCCTATGTGGCCAATGAGAAGGGCCATGGTCCTGCCAACTCCAACTCCCTGTTCGAGGATAACGCCGAGTATGCCCTGGGCATGAAGCTGTCCATTGACCAGATGCGTCGTCAGATGGCTGCTCACGCTGAGGCTGTGGTGGCTTCTACCTCCGACGCTGCTCTGAAGAGCGCTCTTGAGGCTTGGCTGGCTGAGGGCGATAACGGCGACAAGACCCGTGCTCTGTCCGAGGCTGTTGTGGCTGCTCTGAACGCCACTGCTGAGACCTCTGATGATATCGCCTTCCTGAAGGCCAACAAGGATGCTCTGCCCAAGAAGAGCGTCTGGATGTACGGCGGCGACGGCTGGGCTTACGATATCGGCTTCGGCGGTCTGGACCATGTCCTGGCTTCCGGCGCTGACGTGAACGTTCTGGTTGTCGATACCGAGGTGTACTCCAACACCGGCGGTCAGGCTTCCAAGGCCACTCAGCTGGGTGCCGTGGCTCAGTTCGCCAACGGCGGTAAGAGAACCGGCAAGAAGGATCTGGGCGCCATCGCCATGACTTATGGCAATGTCTATGTTGCTCAGGTCGCTATGGGTGCCAACGAGCAGCACCTCATCACGGCTCTGAAGGAAGCTGAGGCACATCACGGTCCCTCCATCCTCATCGCTTACGCTCCCTGCATCAACCACGGTATCTCCAAGGGCATGAGCCAGGCTCAGCTGGAGGAGAAGCTGGCCAGCGAGTGCGGCTATTGGCCCCTGTGGCGCTATGTGCCCGAGCTGAAGGCCGAGGGTAAGAATCCGTTCATCCTGACCAGCAAGGAGCCCAATGGCCAGCTGCTGGACTTCATGATGGGCGAGACCCGTTTCGCTTCTCTGACCAGAACCTTCCCCGAGACTGCCAAGGTCCTGTTTGCCGAGGCCGAGGAGTTCTGCGCTCAGCGCTATGCCAAATACAAGCATCTGGCTGAGCAGTAATTGTCGGTCAGAATCAGCACGAAACATGAAATTGGCGTGAAAGCAAACCTTGCTTTCTGATGTAATCTCGTCTTGTATGGGTACAAGTTCAAATGCAGCAGCGACTCAGGAAAACAACTGAGGTTACATATCCGTTTTCTGTTTTTACTCTTACCATACTCTCTCCGCATAAAAGGCTCTCTGGCATATTGCCAGAGAGCCTTTTGCATATAATTGGGAAACGATCATGATGTACCGCTGTGCCGCGTTACCCGCAAGGGCAGCGTATTCGATCATCATGCATTCCGCAACAGCAGGTTGCTTGTCATACCGATAACTTTGGGGTATGATGACCGTGAGGTGATGATCGTATGGATACAAAGGATATGATTCTGGAACTCAGGACAAAGATGGGACTGTCACAGGACGAGCTTGCGGAAAAGGTATTTGTGACCCGTCAGGCGGTTTCCCGCTGGGAAAACGGTGAAACAACGCCGAATATCGAAACCCTGAAGCTGCTCTCAAAGCTCTTTGATGTCTCCATCAATACGCTGCTCGGCTCACCGAGACAGCTGATCTGTCAATGCTGCGGGATGCCCCTTGCGGACGGGGACATCAGCAGGGAGACAGACGGCTTTTTCAATGAGGAGTACTGCAAGTGGTGCTATGCTGACGGCGAGTATATGTACCACGATTTAGACGATCTGATCGAGGTCTGCGTGCAGAACATGGCCAGCGAGGAATTTCCCGCCGAACAGGCGCGGACCTACCTGAAGAATACGCTGCCAAAGCTCAATTACTGGAAGCGGTATGAAAATCTCGGCGGCGCGGAGGCTTTTGCGCAGTATAAGCAGACGTTGATGGATGAATTCAACGATCTGCATATTGACGGGATGCCCAAGGTGGAAAAGCTCAACGCGCTTGTAGGCAAGTATATCAACCTTGCATACCGCCTTCCCAACGGAAAAACCGTCAAATTCCTTGACGATCAGGCGACCTACCTCGGCAACCAGCTGGAATGTGAGTTTGGCGGCGACCGCTGCTTCGGCATTGCCGCAAATATGGATTTTCTGCTGGTCTGCACCTATGAGGAAGACGGCAAAACCCCGGAGCTGGTCGTTTACAAGAAAAGATAGCAAAAATCAGGTGCACGTCTCACGGCGTGCATCTGATTTTTTTTGACTGAACAGGCTGACGGAAAAGGGCGCGTCTGTGTGCCGATCCTGCAGGGAATCTGCCAGCGGGCAGGCATGTTCTGTAAGGACGCGGGCAAAACGCCCATGATCCAGCGCCAGCGGTGTGATTACCGAGCAGGTATTTGACTTGGATCGATCACACACCAGAAGCCGGCTGCACCTTCCGTGATGCGAACGGCCTTTTTGCAGTGAAACCTATCAAAAATTGACAATATGGCTCAAATCAGGTAGGATTGCAGAGAGAAAGCAGCTGGCTTTTGCGGGGAAGAACGTATTCATGGAGGCTTCTAATGAGTGAAATGATAGAGAATCCAGGCATGGACCGGAAGAAATTGGAAACGTTCATCTTGGAAACCTATCCGGCAAGCGCAGACCGTCCGTGGCTCCAATATCCCAATTATGAGGTGTTCCGCCACAGCAGCAATTAAAAATGGTTTGCGGTTATTATGGATCTGCCGAAAAGCAAGCTTGGACTGCAGGGTGAGGAGCGGATAGACGCTGTCAACTTGAAATGCGGTCCCATTCTGGCAGGCTCGCTGCTGATGGAGAACGGCTTTTTTCCAGCCTATCATATGCGGAAGGACAGTTGGATTACCGTTGCACTGGATGGCAGTGTGGCGGATGACAAAATCAAAATGCTGCTCGATGTAAGCTATCAGGCAACAGCGCCAAAGGTGCGCAAAAAGAAGGGCTGACAGCGTTTGAAAGGGAAAACGGCAGCTGCTGAATCGAAAAGAAAAGGGGACACAGGCTCCTCGGTGGGTCCGGACACGAGAGAATCTTAACGATTTTTAGCAAAAACACGTCTTGACAACGGGCAGAAAACCGTGTATTCTTCGTTCAAAAGGGAGTAGCTTGCACAGCTTTGTGTATCCGTTGGCGTCAGTACGGGCCGTTTGGCTCCGCTGCGGATTGAAATGGCGAGACTTTTGTATCAATGTGAAGGCATTGACGCAAAAGGGCTCGCCTTTTTTGCGTCCGCCGAAAGGAGACACAGTACATGAAGCAGGAAAAGAACATTTGGGAACAATCCCGCGTGGAGCTGTTCCAGAAACTGGATTGCCGGGAGACCGGCCTATCACAGGAGGATGCGGCGCTCCGTTTGTTGAAATACGGTGCCAACGAACTGCACGCCGGCAAGCAAAAGAGTGTTTGGCAGATTTTTCTGGGGCAGTTTGCGGATTTTCTGGTGTTGATCCTCATTCTGGCCGCCGTCATCTCCGCCTGCATGGG
>OGFW01002145.1_pt1 | contig 12965 bp, 9 predicted proteins | sample 1570991 | NCBI WGS metagenome assembly OGFW01 (sample SAMEA2582074, study PRJEB24529) | metagenome | biome: Human gut stool | place: China | collected 2011
AGAATATTATTTAACAGGAGAACACTTTCATGTACCTTCAGCAAATACGAAATGCCACCATTTTTTATATTATGGCGGAAAAAAATATTAATTGATCCTTCAGAGCATCCTCTAGTTCATTCTGATCGAGGATGTCATTATCGTTGGGTGGAATGAGTCCATTTCAATATAGACGTAGTTTAGGAATAGCAATTTAGTCCAAGAAAACGTCCCCCTCCCGGGTTGCAATAACTTTTGCATTCAACCGTTCTGTCTTGCACCCATAAGCTCGATTCCAGTTCCTGTGATGTGTGTCTGGAGGTCTTTTGTATAATCACCACCGGAAAGTGCGATACCAAAAAGTCTCTCGCTGGATTCACAGATATCAAGAGCTTTCATAACACCTCTTGCTGATTCAACAGCTGCCATGATCAGGACACTTCCTTCCGGACGTCCAAATTCTTTTTCTGCTGAAATGATCTCACGCTCTACAAGCTGCACATCCTGTGCACTTTCTGTCTTAGGAATACGAATAGAATCACATCCACCGGCTACTGAACAACGAATGTCTTCTTTCCAGTAAGGGCTGTCCAGTCCGTTGATTCTGACTACTCGTTCACAAACACGATAATTAATCGTCTTAAGTGCATGATAGAGTGAAAAACGTGCTGCATCTTTCTGATTTTCTGCTACTGCATCTTCCATATCCAGCATGATGGAATCCGGTTTGTAAATATATGGATCTTTGATAAGTCCTGGTTTCTGTGCATTTCTGACAAATATAGAAAAAATTCCCGCCAATGGTAAAATGATTACAAGCTGTCTCAAAAGTGAAATAACCAGTGATTCCATACCTCCATCCAGTGCCTGATAAATTCCCTGATAAGCAACATTGATTCCGGCAAACAAGAAACTTAAAGAAATCACCCTCATTGCACCGATAAAATATGTTCTTGACTGCCCTGCATTTTGTTGCTTTCCGCCATTTTGTTTTACTCCTCTCTTTTCTGGCACAAAAAAAGTGCACACCCTGTCTTATAAGCTGGACTTACGCTCACAGGCTACACACTTTTTTTCATGACGAATATTATATTTTAAACTTACTGACCGTCCCTTTTATTCCGTAAATGTATATCGTACAAAAGAGCCGTTATTATCTCCTGTTACGATTACAACGTCTCCACTCTCATTACTTGTAGTTTCCAGGATCGGGAATCTTCCATTTTCTTTTACATAAGCTTCCGGGCTGGCTGCTTCTGCCTCTATCAATGTTTTTTTGCTGTATTGTTCTCCTCCACATGGATTTATATCCTCAATAAAAATTTCATACTCATGCATATCTGCTTCCTCCTGAAATTAATTTTGTAAAGGCGAGTAACGTATATTTTGCTTTTCTGCATGATTACGCCACTCGCCACTATCTTTATTATAAAACTATTTTATTCTGGTTGCAAAAGCAGTTTTTACTAAAAAAGCACCTTCTGTTTTTAGTCATTATTACCACAGCAGAATACGATTCTAAATCTCTTAAATGCTTTTTTCATAAATCATCCAGAATGTATTCCATCTGCCTCTCTTTTGTCTTCATTCCCATTTTTTCATAGAATTTTTCTGCTGAAGTATTTCCTGACCATACATTTAATGTCACTTCATAGCAGTGCATTTTCCTGGCTTCTTTTTTTACATGCTCAAACAGGCTTTCACCGATATGCTGACCTCGTGCCTGCTGGTCAACGCATAGATCATCTATAAAAAGCGATTTAAACTGTACCATATTATTTGAGAAGGGCTGTTCCTGCAATTGACAAAAGGCATACCCTACACAAACATCAGACTCGTTCACTGCAACATATATCGGTTTTTCTTTATTTTTCAAAAGCTCTGTTAATTCTTCCACTGTATATTTTGTTGTATCGGGAATAAAAATATCAGGTCTTATGTCTGCATGGATCTGCAACACCTGTCCTAATAGCTCTATAATTCTTGGAATATCTTTTTCTTTAGCTTTTCTGATAATCATGTTTCGCACCTCCATTAAATCAATCAAAATCTCTGGTAATGTTTGTGAGCCATTTGCCTCTGAAATAGTGAATAAATACCACAGGCATTTTTTCGAACTCATCCAGAGTCATTACAAAGTACACCCAGATTGGAGGCAATTTTAAAACATATGCGGCAAGGAAAGTAAGCGGCACTGCAACAAGCCACATAAATATGGAATCTACGATCATTCCAAATCTGGAATCACCGCCACCTCTGAAGCATCCGCAGATAAGGCAGGTATTGATACCTTCTCCCACAAGACGCCAGGTTGTCATAATTATAAAAATGCCAAGATAATAAATGGCCGTCTCTGTCAGTTTATCCCGATAGAAATCCAGTATTAGCGGACGAAGCGCCAGAATAATGACACATCCGATCAGACTCACAACCATTGTTATCCTGAGCATGCGCTTTCCATATTCTCTTGCTGTATCAATGTTATCTTTACCCAGTTCCTGGCTGACAATGATGGTAGTCGCATTGGCAAAACCACGACAGGCGATCGCACCAATATTTACCACCATGACAGCAACTGCATTTGCGGCAACCATATCATCGCCAATATGGCCGAGTATTGCTGCGAATGCTGAGCTGGCAAAACTCCAGACAACATCATTTATTACAGCCGGGGTGGCAATTTTCATAAAGTCCTGGAACAGAATACCTGATTTCGTAAAGAAGTATTTGATCCGGAATCTGACATCGGAACTTCTTAATGAATAGATGAGGCAGATCAGTACTTCTGTGATTCTGGCAATGACAGTACCAAGAGCCACACCAGTAACGCCAAGCTTTGGAAGTCCAAACAGACCAAAGATAAAGGTCGCATTACAAATTACATTGACACAAAGCGAAACAATGTACGTGACAGATGGCAGCATTATTTTTCCGATACTTCGAAGGGCACTCATAAAAACCTGAGAAAATCCCATAAACATAAATGAAAATGAAATTACCCTTAAGTATTCACTGCCGGCAGCAATCGTATCCGGACTGCTTGTAAAGATCTTCATGATCGTAGTTGGCATAGAAAAGGAGATCACGAAAAACACGAGGGAAACGATCAGTGAGATTCGTTCCGCCAGGCCGAGAATTCTTTCTACAGTCTTTTTATCACCTTTTCCCCAGTACTGTGCACATAAAACTGAAGTACCCGTGGCCATGCCATAATATAAACAGAAAAGAATAAAAGTATACTGGTTCGCAAGGGATGAAGCCGCCATGGCAGTCTGGCTTACATATCCAAGCATTACCGTATCGGCAATGTTTACCAGAGTTCCGATCAGATTTTGGATCATGATCGGAAAAGCTAGTTTTGATGCATGTTTCAAGAAATCTTTTTTATTTAACATACATGGTTTTTCCTTAGTTCTTAGTATTCATAACCAATTGTATCATACTCCTTCAGAAAATACATTAATATGGTGGAAAAAATCAGCACTACCACTTTTCAGGAACCTATATACTCTCAAAATATCCAACAATTCCTATATAACCATCTTTCTTTAAAGGAGACCATAGGGTGTGCAGCTTCAGAGCACACATCTGCCTTTTGTTCTCTACTTTTGCCATTACGTGCAATAAAACCTCTTTATTCTGTATTGATGTCTGATCCAATAGATTACTGACTTGCCGTATATCTTCTCTGTTTACTTCAAACACATTAGATATATCGTACTTCGGATCATTTTTTTGACATATTATCTGCTGTTTTTCATTCATTATACTAAGCTGACCTGAAATGACATTGTATTCAATGGAGGTTTTTCCACTATTCGTTTTAAAAAACTCAATCTTTTCCTGCATAAGCTTAATGACACGCTGGGAATAATTTTTACGGGGTAAAGACTTTTCCCTAAGTATTTCATCAGAGAGTCTCTGCGCTTCATAATACTGTTTATTATCATCTGGTTTATTAGTAAACATTCTGGAAAATTGAAGGCTGAGTTCTTCCAGACATTTAAGAAGAACTGGATTAAACTGTCCACACTGCCCATCCAGGATCATTCGGATTGCTGTATCATGATCAAATGCTTTCTTATAACATCTTTCACTGGTAAGTGCATCATAAACATCGACTATCGATACAACCTGTGCAGAAATCGGTATTTCTTCACCCTTCAGTCCATCCGGATAACCTTTTCCATCCCATCTTTCATGATGCCATCTGCAGATTTCCCATGCAGTATGCACCAATGGTTTATCCTTTGGGAAGCGCATATCCCGGATCAGGGATGCGCCTATCTCACTGTGGGTTTTCATAATCTTAAACTCTTCATCCGTCAGCCTGCCCGGTTTATTCAGTATTTCTTCCGGAATACCCACTTTACCGATATCATGAAGGGAGGATGCAGTTGTAATCAAAGCAATATCTGCCTCTGTCAAAGGATAAGCATCTGTTACTTTTACCAGTTGTCTCAGCATCATCTCCGTTGCTGTTTTTATATGCAGGATGTGTTCTCTGCTCTCGCTGTTACGAGATCCCAATATATTACTCATAATCCGGATCATGATATTATTATTTTCTTCTTTTTCGTAAACCTGATCATAAACCACATTTATCAGATGCTTTTGGTTCATATAGAGGCCCAAGGTATTCTGAACTCTTTTCTTTACAATCACAGAATCAAACGGTCGTGTGATATAATCTGTGATTCCCAGCTCATATGCCTTACGCATAGTATCAACAGCATCTTCAGAAGATATCATGATGACAGGAGTTTCAGCAATACACTGGCTTCTTTTCATTATTTTCAAGACTTCAAAACCATTCATCTGTGGCATATTGATATCTAAAAGCATCAGATCAATTCCAATATTTTCTCCTATCCTCTGGATTGCCTGATTTCCGTTTTCGGCTTCCAGATAGTTATAAGCATCTCCAAGAATCTCCTTCAATATGTCCCTGTTTAATTTTGAATCATCTACAATCAGGATTTTTTGTCTTTTATCCATATTTTAGTCCTCCTGTCAATTGTCTTCCACTAATTCATGAACCTCTGCTAATCAATTATATACATACCTTAAAATCGTTTTTATAACTTCATCAATCACAATCGGCTTTGACAAATGTGCGTTCATTCCTGCATCCAGTGATGCCTGAACATCTTCTGCAAATGAATTAGCTGTCATTGCTATAATAGGAATGTTTTTTCCATCCGGTCTGTCATTCATTGCCCTGATGGCTTTTGTCGCTTCATAACCATTCATTTCAGGCATCATGACATCCATCAGGATTACATCAAATGTGCCTTTCGGATGATTTCTGAAAATCTCAACAGCATTCTTTCCATCCACAGCTCTTTCTACATTCATCCCGAACTCTTCCAACTGCACGGTAGCAATCTCTGCATTCAGTTCATTATCCTCTGCAAGAAGGACATTCACACCTGTAAGATCTACCTTTTCAGAAAAACCTGTGTCTGACTTATTACATTCCTTATCTGTAATTTCCAAAGGAATATCCACCGTAAATGTGGTTCCTTCATGCTTTTTACTCTGCACGGAAATGGTTCCACCCATCATATCTACATACTTCTTTACGATAGCCATCCCCAGTCCAACTCCGTGGTACTGCGTCCTCACATCGGAATCTTCCTGTGCAAATTCTTCAAAAATCTCTTTTGTAAATTCCTCACTCATGCCAATACCAGTATCCGAAATGCGGTAACGCATATTTATATATCCATCCCCGCCCTTTTCCTGACACCGGGCTTCAAATGTAATCGTCCCTCCATCCGGAGTGAATTTTACGGCATTGCTCAGAATATTGACCAGCACATCGCGCAGGCGTGCAGGATCCGCAAGTACATTCGGAATCTTTGCATCTTCACGCTGAATCTTAAAGTTGATATCCCTGTTCGTAAGAAAGCCTTTTATAATATCCAATGCAGAATCTGTAATGTTTTTCACATCCGCCGGTACCGGATCGTATTTCACTTTTCCACTTTCGATGTGGGTCAGATCTAATACATCATTGATCAGCGACAGTAAATACTCTGAGCTTTCGTCAATCTTTTCCAGACAATTTTTCACTTCGTCTGACGGATTGTTTTTCATTGCAATACTGGTAAATCCCATGATTGCATTCATCGGTGTCCTCATATCATGGGACATATGTGACAAAAATGCTGTTTTTGCCTTGTTTGCAGCCTGTGCATGCTCTGCCAGTTCCGCCATTTCCTCAGCTTTCTCCTGGGCCGCCTTCTGAGCTTTTTTTCTTGCACTGAGATGCACCATTGTCACAGCCATAGCAGTCAGCAGCCATCCAAAAATAAGAAGAACTAAAACAGTAACAACAGGATGCAGACGGATCCAGTCAACAAATGTCAGCTCTGTTGCTTTGTATGTGGTATACTGTGCTGCAAGATCTTCAACAAGATTTTGGGGCATGGCATACATTGCTTTCGTCAGAATACCAGCCAGCGCATGGTTCTCAGTTGATGAAATTACCATGCGGTAGGTGAATGTAGGCTGTTCCAGCAGAGTATATGTCATGGTGCCCGTAGTGTCACTGTTCACAAACGCCTGTGCCATGTAATAGTAGACGAAGGCAGCATCTGCTTTACCCTTACGGACAGCTTCCATCATTTCCTGTCGGGTACTGCACATCAGTTTTTCTGCACCGGGTGCCATTGCATCTTCAATTGAATTTGATGCTGTCTGGTCAACAGTAGTAACAACATTAATTTTTCCATCAAAGTCACGCCGTGTCACCCTTGCCAGCTGCATCGTAATGAAAGGTGCAGTAATCCCCCATTTTTTCGTCTCAGCATAGTTATCTGTTTCCAGGCGCGCATCGATGCTCATATCTGTGGTTTCCTTATTTTTCTGATAAGCAATATACTCATCTCTGGTGGCAGGTGTAAGAAACTCATAGGAAATCCCGGCATAGTCTGCAATTTTCCGGAAGTAATCCGGGATAATACCCTTCATCTCACCATTTTCATTATAAGAATATGGATAACGGGTCGGATCACACAGAACATGAAGCGGGTTGTCCTTGGAATACTGTGAAATAATACTTTTTTCTTTCTCCGTATATTCCAGATTCTTAGTTTCTATGCTTTCATAATTTTTATTATAAAGTGTCGTTTTCCAGTCACCCTCAACTGCATTCATCTGGTCGATTGCATAATTGATCTCATTCAGCAATTCTGTATTACCTTTTTTAACAATGACATAGAAATCGCTGCTGTCAAATTTATCCACGATACGCTCATTGTTTGTTTTTCTCAGAGAACTAGCAGCAATAGCATCAACATTTCCGCTCTGAAGAGCTTCCTCCATCTCTGCTGTCGTATCAAAATAAAATGGATCATATGTAAATCCTTTGTTGCCTGCAAAATCCGCAAAACTCTTTATCTCGGAGCTTCCATTAAAAAGTGCCACACGCATACCGTTGTAAGTACTGTAATTGCCATCCACAATCGTGCTGTTGTCACTGCGGACGGTCAGAATCCCATTATTGGTTCCGATCGGACGTGAAAAATCAAACTTTTCTTCTCTGTCCGGTGTTTTGCGGGCAGATGTTACCATGTCAATCTCGCCATCTTCAAGCATCTGCTGCATATCATCCCAGCTCTTATCATATCCGACATATTCGTAATCTACATCCCAATAACGGGCCATCAGCCGAAGAAAATCATAGCCATACCCACTGCGGTTGCCTTCTTCATCCATCACATGATAACCATCCATGGCAAAGAAACCGACTTTGACAGTTTCATGCTGCGAACTGTCCTCGGCTGCATATGCAGTCTGGGGAGAAAATATCATACACACGCATACAAAAACCAGTAACACTGCCACATATTTCTTTGCTCTCGAAATCATATTAAATCTCCTGTCTGTCTGTCAAATATATTTCTCTATACATCTCCTTGTCAACCTCCTGGTTTAATAAAATTGCACTGCCGCATCAAATCCATTTGTCACTGTTCAGTAGCCTGCATTTCTGTACCCCCCCCACCAGATTTTATACTTCTGATTGTTTTTTCCAGCACCTTCATCTCAACCGGTTTTGAAACATGTGCATTCATACCGGCTGCCAGAGAATGCTGAATGTCCTCTGAGAATGCATTGGCAGTCATGGCAATGATCGGAATCTTCTTTGCCAGTTCATGGGAACTTCTGCGGATTGCCTTCGTTGCCTCATAGCCATTCATAACAGGCATCTGCACATCCATCAGGATCATGTCATAATCACCTGGAGCAGACTGTTCAAATGCTTTCAAAATCTCTTCGCCATTTTCACAGATGGTACATTCCGCACCTTCAATCTTTAACAGTTCTATCAGGATCTCCGCGTTCAGCTCATTATCCTCTGCACACAGAAATCTCATTCCCTGAAGGATATTACCATCCTGCTCATCTGTTTCTTCTTGTGCCGCCAGAGCAACCGTTCTATCCTCTGCAATTTTCAGATCCAGGAGAACCTCAAAACAGCTTCCCTGTCCCAATTCACTCTCCACATCAATGGTACCTCCCATTGCCTCAACCAGGTTCTTAGTAATCGCCATTCCAAGTCCGGTTCCCTGTATTTTATTTGTAAGGGAACTTTCCGCACGGGTAAACGCATCAAAAATTGTATCCTTGAAATCTGCCGACATTCCCATACCATTATCGCTAACTAAGAAACGGTACTTTGCATAGACAGATGACTTTGTCTCACATTCTTCTACAAAGAACTGAATTTTCCCACCTTCCTGGGTATACTTCACTGCATTGGAAAGCAGGTTGCTGAAAATCTGCATCAGGTGAACCTGATCCCCATTCACCCACTCATGCTGAATATTTTCTTTTATGATTGTAAGGGTCTGCTGCTTTTCATATATTTGAGTATGAAATATAGTGTCAAGTTCCTGTACAAGATCCAGAATAGAAAAGTCAGAATACTTGAAGACTGTTTTTCCTGCCTCAATCTTACTCATATCCAGAACATCATTAATAATTCCTAGCAGATGCTGTGATGAACTATCTATTTTATCTGCATACTCTATAACTTTTGCTTTATTACCTGCATCATGTCTGATCAAAGATGTGATACCAATGATTGCATTCATAGGTGTACGAATATCATGTGACATATTAGACAGGAAATCCGTTTTCGCCTTATTTGCATTTTCAGCTGTCTGTAAAGCCTCTGTTGCAACGTTCTTTGCCTTTTTCAGTTTTTGATTGACTACTTCCATTTCCTTCATTGTTTGTAAATGAAGTTCATTATTTCTTTTTTCATATTCTGCTTTTTGATCTGCAAGACTAAGTCTGGAAATACTGTAGAATAATCCGGCAAAAAGTAAAAGTATAAAACCTGCCATGAGTATTGTTGTAAACAACACCGTTTTCTGGTAATCCATCAGCACATTGTCAACAACTCCCTTTGCCACAATGCATACCAAAATGGTGTTGTTGCTTTCTATCGGGCAATACCCCAGATAATAGGGGTTCTGTTTTCCCAAAAGTGCAACTCCGGATTCTCTGTTATCAAACTTCTTTTTGAACCAATCAGCCTCTTCTTCTGTAATGGCCTGTTCCCCTTTTAAATGTTTTAACAAAGAATAATTACGCTGGTATTTATCTCCACTCTGGTTCGTATACGTAATATTTCCGTCATTATCCAGCATGAACAAATATGCTTTCCCGTCATAACCTTTCAGTTTTAACATGGAATCCAGTTTCGAATGATCATACACAGTTCCAATTGCCGTATAAGTTTCCCCATTGATCGTATATTCCTGACATGGAATTGCAACCAGATAACCGTCTTTTTTCTTCTGATCATAATCAAGACGCACCAGTTTTCCAATATTGTATCCATTCTTTAAGTCCAGCAGAAGTTTACTTGGCATATCAATCCGCATTTTTGTTCCACCTGCTGATATTGCCTGACCATTTTCCTGAAGGAATATAAGTGTACTTTCCGATTCTTTTTCCCATGCTTCAAAGAAACTTTTGTTCACATCCGTTTCAAGAGACAGCTCCCTCTCATGAAGTAAAAATTCCTCAACCAACTGCAGCTGGCTGTAGTATCCACTCACCTGAAGATCATAGGTCTGCTGTATCTGTTCAACAACAGCTCCCATACTGCTTTTTCCATTTTCGCTGATATACTTCTTAGACTTACTTATCAGATACTTGATACAACCTAAGCTTAAAAGAATCATAAGTAGTATAAGCAACAGCCTTGTTATTTTTTTTCTTTTATTTACCGTTTGTTCTATCTCCACTTTTACTGTTCAACCTCTATATAGTCTTCCGGTGCTGACGGCTGCTGTCCTTTTGACATTGCTTCGATCCATGCACTTGATAATGTTGTATCTTTAAGCTGCTCAATCTCACATTTCGGATTTATTTTTTTCAATACAGACATTGTGGTGTCTGTAAGAAGAATAGAGTATTCCTTTTCTTTGTCTATTTTCTTATCATTAACTGTCAAGTCCTTTAATGAAAATCCACTTTCCGCTTGATTGACGATCATTTTCATACCGGATGCAATTGGTAATTCGTATTTATTGGTTACGTAAAAATTCTCATCCGCATCGGCGAGATAATTTTCCACGAGTTCACAAACCTGTTTACCATTGATTTTTGCAACATATAATGCTGTATCTGAACTCTTCGCTGTCATCATGCCAACCCGGCTATTGGTGCATTCTCCTTTGTACATAGAAGAAGTGAAATAATAATATGGTGCCAGAGCCAGCTGTGCATCATTTTCTTCTCTGATCGTAGTTAAAATGGAAGATGCTGCATCACGGCCATTTCTATCGTTCAGTGAAATGGAATATTCATTTTCAAAATTCACCGTTGCTTTTTCTTCTGGATCTTTACGATTCATTACACTGCGAAAAGTATCATAAGCCTGTGTTTCATCCATTTCCCCTGACAGTAATCCGTGAACAGCCTCAAGACTTGCATCAAATGATTTTTGAGCGGAATATCGGATATAAACAGCATTATTATTAATTTCCTCTTCCAGTCCAGGCACATCCTGCATCATGGTTGGAACATCTGTATTCAATGAAATAACACCGCTTCCATCCGCAATCAGCTTTTGCCCCTCTTCTGAAATCATACAATCCAGCACATCCAGTGCAGTATCCAGTTTCTCCCGGTCTTTTTCCAGGTTTTTGTTAAATGCAATGTTTAAGGACGGAGTCATGTACACATAGGATTCATCCGATGTCTGTGAAAAGTAAGGAATACGGATCAGCTCCGCATCCATCTGTTTCTGCAGCTGCTGCATAACCGTCGGATGTCCATGAAACATTGCTGATTTTCCCTCGACAAACATCTGGATTCCTGTATCGACGTCAATATTGATATCTTCTTTACCAAAGTGCGAGTCCTTAAGAAACTGACTGGTTTCTGAAAAAATACGTTTCCATAATGCATCATCAAACTTTACTTCATCCGCTGCAGTCTCTGCACCGTTTCGCCATTCAATACCATCCAGGCTTGTAAACTCACCGATTGCCGCCGCCTGGATGATTTCATTATTAGACCAGTCTTCACCAAGATCCATGGAATACGGTTTTATGCCATTATCATAAAACTGCTGACAGGCCTGTACATATTCCTCATAATTTTCCGGAATCTTAATTCCATACTGATCAAACAGTGTTTTGTTGGCAATGATCGTCTGCGGAATACCACAGATTGGCAGCCACTGGATTTCATCCTCCGCATTCTTATAATATTGCAGCGCATAAGAATAATACTTGGAAACAACATCATAAGAAGCAAAATCCATAAGATAAGGCTGTAAGTCCTGTGCATCTGTTCCGGAGAATCGACGTACTGTTATGATATCCGGTAATTCATCATGTTCTTTAAAATAACTGTATAAATCGGTATCATTGTTACCAATAATAAATTCAATATCCTGATCAGGAAACTGTTCATGGATATAGGGTGCAATATTTTTCATCAAACGATTTTCCCACAGATAAACGGTAAGATGATCATCATTTTTAGATACTTCTTTCTTTGACTGTCCACATCCAGACAAGACAGCAGATGCTACAAGTACACCTGACACCACTGCTATCAGACAACGTTTTGCCTTTTTCATACTTTTATTTTCCTCATTCTTTCCTGATAAAATCATTATTGTTACGTCTATGAAACAACACCGTAAAAAGCACTGTCAGACAGACAGTGCACCTCATTTTATGCAACTGGCTGCCATTTTACAGGCCCTGTAGCTTTGCGTCCCAGACTTTCATCTGGTTTGCCGATTTCCTTATTTAGCTTTAAGCTTATGCAAATAAACTGTTTTTATTATACTTTAACGTTCTACTATACACAAGAAAAAAAATTACCGTTATAACGTTCAAAAACAAAAAAGAACAGCCGATACATATACTCGAACTGTTCTCCTACTTCCGAAGTCCACGCAGCATTGACATTACTGTTTCCTGCTCATTTGTACTCAGATCGTTCCATATCCCTAGAACTTCTTTCTGTTTTTCTGTCAGATTCTCTGAATTACCTTCCTGAAAAAACTGTGATAATGTCACGCCCAAAGCTGCACATATTTTTTCAAGTGTAATCAGCGACGGCAGGTTTTCCTGCGCCATGATTCTTCCCAGTGACGACTGGGAAATTCCCGACAGCTGCGATAATCTATATTTACTGATATCACGCTTTTCACACAAAGATGTTATTTTATCCGCAATATACTTCTCTATCTTCAAGTAACTATACCTCATTTCCGCTATTACATGTTCTTATCGTACCTGTAATAATGAAAAAATATTAGTTATCAACTTTGCAAGCATTCATTTCCGCAATAGGAAGCATACACATAAAAAAATAAAGATACTTTCGTTTCCACAAAAGTCATTTTCGCTTATATCCTGCCTTTAGGAATTTCCATATAAGCTGAATAAACGCTTCGTCATCAATCCTCTTTCTCAAGAGGTCAATAACTACTACAG